>ENA-OFCX01000286-OFCX01000286.1-metagenomes-genome-assembly--contig:-NODE-286-length-28283-cov-22.589061_pt1 | contig 28283 bp, 30 predicted proteins | sample MGYA00153384_OFCX01 | MGnify analysis MGYA00153384
GTTTGAGCACCAACTATTAATTGTCAAAACAAGGTACTTCTCAAGTCATTGTCAACTTCTAAACCTGAGTTCGATGAGGCTACGCCTCATCGAACTCAGGTTTAGAAGTTGACAATGACAGCAATCTTGGTGCCGTGGATAACAACTTTCGAGTTTTCGATCTGGATCGGATTGAATTCATGCTTCAATTTTACTCGCCATTTTTTGCTGTTCTTGCTGTTGGAGCAATTGAATATGTTCGTTGAGCGTATTGAGCTTGAATGGCAGAAATCCCGATTGTGATAATAGATCGAGATAGGTTTCGCCGTTTTCAAAAACTTCCTCATCTAAGCTCATCTGCTGTTGTCGATGGGGTGCGCTGTGGTAAATATCCCGAATCCGGCAATACAAGTAACCATTAATCCATGTGACTAGATCGCGCTCTAAACAATCAGTTGAGGGTTGAAACTCGTCGATATGGCGACTCATCCATTCCCAGGTTTGATTTAGGGCGAGTAAATAATCTTGATGCGCGACTCGCTTGATTCCTGGTAGATACATGACGACACGCAACAAACAGTTCATCGCCTTGGCTTTTTGGGCACTGTACGCGGGAGCTACCAAAACTGCTGCAAAAGTTAGCAGCAGTTGGCTCTCAATTTCTGAAGGTTCTGGTAGATTTGAACTGTTCATTCACAAAACCGAATACATCCCCGAAGACTACATTACTTACTCAGTAGATTTACGGAGATCTATGCAAATTCACCCCAAAAAAATAAATATATTTAGTTTGCTCGACACTAAAATTAGTTCTGGTTCAACTCTAGCTCCGCCGATGCAGAGATTGCGCTCTGAGATTGACGAAAATTACGAACGGCTAGCGATCGATCCCAGTGCGGAAATCGAAGCTATTTTGAGCGATCTGGGTGATGAATTATTAGACTTGACTACAGCCGACGATCTGAGAGCTTGGTGGGCATCTCTGAGCGGGATACAATAAGTCATGAGTTGGATCGAGCGATCGTCCAGTCAATGCCCCACACTCTCACCCGTCACATCCTTATGCCCACTAACACGCACGCAGTTTCACTCGAACACTATTGCGAAATGACAGTTAGTGGAATTATTGCCCCTGACGATCGCGATCCCAATAAACTAGTCTTAACTACCCCCGATGGTTATCAGTTTCGCGCTGCACCTTTGGGCGATATCAGCATGGTTGAGGGTGATAAACAGTGGCGGGTGATTCCGATTATGCAAACCGATGGTAATATTACTCGGTTACAAATCGTCGCAGATCAGTCTCAGAATGCGCTTGAAGCTGATAAGTTTGTCTGTGTGGGTAGAACTTGCCAAGTCAGTCGCAAGCATAACATTGTCTCTGTGAAGATCGATCGACACGGCGAACAAACGATCCGTCCGACACTGCTCAATCCGCCTGAAGCAATAAAATCAGGGCAATTGTGGCAGCTTGTCGCCCAGCGGGTGGGGAATACCTTAGAGATTCTCAAAGCCACCCAACTCGATCGGGTAGCAAGTGAGGAATCGACTGTTAAATCTCTTTCTAGTGTTGCCCCCAAGACCGTCTACAATGCCCGCAACCTCGATCGCGATCGCCAGCAAGAAATGACCCCGATCGCCCTATGTGCCCTGAATTTGGAGTTAATAGAACGAGATTGGGAACTGTCCCTGACTAGAGTTAAAGAGCCAATCTGGGAATGGGAAGCTCAAAGTTTAGTACCGACAGAATTACGAGCGCGAGTCCAAGTACATGCGCGGACAAAAGTGGCGCGAGTCTACGCTTATCCTCACCAAAGTAAGTATGTTACTGCTAAATCTAGCGTTCCATTAGATGGGGAAGAAGTCACCACAGATGAGAGCGATAAATATCTCGACAGGCTAATTGTCACCCCATTAGGTGCAGCCAGAGGGATTGGTGCGTCTTGTTTTCGGGTGCAAATTGGGCCGTATGAAATCGTGATGGATGCGGGGACTCGCCCCAAAGGGAGCGATCCTTTACCCGCCTTTGAATTATTAGAACGTCCGAATCTGATGCTGATTACCCACGCTCACCTCGATCACATTGGGGCGTTGCCAATTTTTCATCGAGATTTTCCAGATGTGCCGATGATTTGTACCCACGGTACCCGCGAAATCGCCCATGTGATGCTGACAGATGGTTTGAAAGTCCAGACAGCCCAACAGAAACAGGGAAATGAAGACTTTGGACAGGTATTTTCCGCCGACGATCTCGATCGCACCCTGTTCACCCTCCAAACTCAACCCGTCGGCGTGGACTTCTCGCCCCTGCCAGGGTTGACAGTCCGCTTCATTCATGCTGGGCACATCGTCGGCGCAGCCTGTATCTATCTGGAATACGGCAATCGCTCCCTACTCTATACAGGTGACTACAACACCACCAGCAGCCGCACCGCAGAAGCTCTGAAACTGGCCGATTTACCCGAAGCCGACATCCTGATCACCGAGTCTACCTACGGCGCAGATACCCACCCTTCCAGACGCAGCCAAGAGAACGATCTGATTAAAGCGATCGTTGAAGTCGTCGCCAATGGTGGTAATGTTTTAATCCCCGCCTTCGCTCTCGGACGCGCCCAAGAAATCATCCTCGCCATCCGCACCAGTCCCTTATTCCATAGCGTCAATGTCCCCGTCTACGTCGATGGCTTAGTCCGCGAAGTCACCGACTTATTCCAAAATCAATTAGAATTACTCCCCGCATCCGTCCAAAACTTCGCCAAAACCCAGTCCCCCTTCTTCAGCGAGAAATCCTCGCCGCAAATTATCTCGATCGCGTCCCATAAAGAACGCCCCCTAGCGATCGCCCATCCCTCAGTAATTATCGCCAGTTCCGGCATGTTGACAGGTGGCGCGAGTATCGGCTACGCTAAAATCTTATTAGAGCGGGAAAATGCAGCCGTTTTCATCTCCGGCTATACCGACGAAGAATCCCCCGGACGCTTGTTACAAAGCCTAGAGCCAGGAACTGAAATCGAACTCGACGGTACCCCGCTCACCGTCAGAGCCAAAATCCAACGCTTCAATTTATCCGCTCATGCCGATCGAGTCGGGATTACTCAAGTCATCCATCGCGTCAATCCCCAACACCTGATCCTGATTCACGGCTCCAAATCCGCCCTCCACGAACTCTCGCGCGCCGGAGATTTGCGCGACAAATATTGGATTCACATCCCCGAAGTCGGCGATACCATCACCTTCGGACAAGCACCCGAACACCTCTCCAAAGCTCAAGTCGCCAGAGTCGATGTGGGACAAGAATTTGACATCGAAATCGAAGCCGAATTCGATGGTGCATGGCTACGCATCGCCGATAGCGTCCTCGAAGATCCCCGTTGGCAACATTTAGCAGCGACGGGATTATTATCAGCAAAATGGACGAAAGGCGGCTTGATGCTCAAACCCGCTAGCCATAAATCCTTTGCAGTTGACTCGGCGATCTTGAGCGGGATGGATTGTTGCGCGGTATGCGAGTTTTTCGATGGTTATCTCTGTCGCGGGGAGGATAGTCCCCTCTACAAGCGCGATGTCGATCCGACTGCGAAATGTCCGGTGTTTGTCCGTCAAGTTGTGGCGGTTGAATCTCAGCCTGTTGAAGATGAATCTTTGGGGGAGCCTTCGATCGAGGAAATAGATTTGGATCTAGAGGAAGATGAGTTGAATGATTGAAGTGGGTAGATTCGATTACCTCCGGTACGCTACGCGAACGAGTACTTCATTTAGAAGTTAATGTTAAACTAGAGTTAATTTGAAATAATACCTGAAGCTATATGAAATCTCTCAGAGTACCAGGACGAATTGATGAAAACGATCGGCTCATCCTTGATTATTTACTAGACGTAATTAAACCTCAACAGGTTGAGATAGATATTATATTGCTTGATGACGATCTAGAAGATGATTACGAGCCAACCAAGGAAGAAATTCTCGAAGGTATTCGTGAAGGTTTTCATGACTGTCTAACTGGGAATACATCACCAGTTTCAGCATTATGGGATGATATGATGATTCAGACGACAGCAGAGATCGATGAGGAAGGTCAACTCATACTTAACGAGCCACTGAAAGAAACCAACCCTCAGTATGTTGATGTGGTCATCTGGTTTGTCAAAAACAGCACATTTCAAGAACAGTCTAATGAAGTTGTCTGTCAGAACGCTCTCGAAGCTTCTAACCGAGAATTAACTGCATCCCAGAAATAATCGATGTCGGATAAAATATTACCAATCACAGTAGCCGAAACTGAAAAATTCAGGAAAGAGGTTAAGAAACTTCTTAAAAGATACAACTCAGCTAGAAAAGATATCGAACCTCTGATTGGTGAAAGGTAAAGACTTAGATGGACTCAATAGTAATTTAAGGCGAGGTGTCAGTAGACATTACGCCATTGATAAATTTACAGATAGCCATCCAATTATCAGAATCAGTAAAAAAAGGATCGACAAAGAGTACAGTAAGTTTGCGGGAATACTAATTGATGTTTTTTACGACCATTTACTAGCAAAGAATTGGGCAGTTTACTCTGATACTATCTTCGCTGATTTCACAGCAGAGATATATGAATCATTCCAAAAATATTCAGGCGAGATTCCACCATCGGCTAGACAAATAATTGGGTATATGGTGGATGGCGATTGGTTAACCAGCTATCAACACTTATCTGGTGTAAAAAATACTCTGGATAGAATCGATTATCGAATTAGAGCTAGGATGGGCGATAGAATTAAGCTGGTTGATGCGATGCCAATACTCGAACGAGAGTCGAGCGATCTCGAACGAGATTTTCACTCCTTTTTTCCAGAACTACATCAATATATTCAAGATTGGATGATAACTAAATAAAGCGGAATACAGATGCGATCGATATCTATTAAGATTGCTCGATCGCATCTTCAATTTCTGCTACAGTAATATCCCCTCGATCTGATTTAGCATAAATCAATATCAGATAAATACAGTCAGGCGATATTAACTGATAAATGACCCGATAACCGCCACTTTTGCCTGTAGGGATGTCACTGTTTTTAGCTCTAACTTTAAATACTGTAAAATCAGTTCCAGTTATTTGGTCGCCAATAATCTTTCCAGATTGCAGATCGTCTACTATCGGTTGAATATCTGCTTGGATTTTTAGATAACGTTTCGATAAATCTTTAAAACGACGTTTGAATGGTAGCGTAATTAAAACTTCTGTCAGAATCTAATCATCCAATTCATCCCAAAGTTGGGATACGGGATAAACTTCTCCAGCCTTAACCGCTCGAATAGATGTTTGTAGATCGGCTATTATTTGAGATTTGGGTTCATTTTCATCTACTGAATCTAATCCACTATCTATTGATTCATCGCTCATTGAGGGAATATTTTTCAAGAGATTGAGCCAAAGCTCGATCGGAATAATAGCCTCCGTCTTTTCGCCCTCAGCATTAGTTATATATTTGACAATGCTTTCAATTTGTGAAATGTTCATACTTTTAAAAATACAATTTAAGATTATTCTTAACCTACTAGTTCGTTGGCGTAGCCTCTTCTCGGAACGATCCGCTGTGCCTGTCTTGTCGCGTTCTATGCCGGAGGTTCCCTCCGGCTCACGCGCCGCTACGGTACGAGAATCGACAAAATCTTGGCAATCTCTAACAATCGAATCTCTTTCTCCAGAGGCTACGCCAACGAATCCCACCGCCTGATAATGATTGGCTTCATATCGCTGAATTTGTTGTTCTTTAATCCCGCTCGTATCTGCTAGTTCTTATTGAGTCATTCCCGCTGATATTATTGCTTTAATTAACGCCATTGGTAGTTCTGATAGTCGATCGATTTACTGGCTGCGATATCCCCATCAAGTAGGTAGGGTGCCAAACCAGATCGAGATATTCAAAAAATCGTTGGCGTAGCCTCTGGAGAAAGAGATTCGACTACTAGTTTTTGCCTACCTTTACACCGCTCCTACTTACGATTCTTGTTTGCCAAAGATAAAGTAAGAAACGATATTTAGTTAGAGCGATCGCCATGAGATGGACATGGTGGCGCAGAAATAGATTTATCCAACCAACCCACAGATTGCGAAAATCTCGCTAAGGCTTCATCGGGACTATCCTTGAGCAAAAATACCAGTGCAGCAGCGGCTTGCTCCTTTGCCCGTGCGGGACGATTGGACTTGAGCCTGTGCCAATCTGTTTCGGCGATCCGCAGCCGTTCTGCGAGGGCTTGGGCTAGTTCTAGGGTGGTAAGATCGTCTGTAGTGGAAGACATGGGAGTTATGACCTGAATTTAGGCATATTAATAACAATGCTATTCAAATTGTATCTTGCGACCATGACTAAGAATGCGCCCCCAGTTGATGAGACAATTGAATTCGATCGCGAAATCGCCGAATTAGAACAAGCGATCGTCGATCTCAAGCAGCGTCAGGTAGATATTCAGTTAGCCGCACGGGAACAGGTTGTCTTACAGCGTCAGCGCAATGAATTGAAACATCAAGGTAGCAAACATCCTGAAGTCAAGCAAGAACTAGAGCAGATTCGATCGCGTTTGGAACAATTAGACATTACCCTGGAATCCCGATTGCTCAACGAGTGGAAGTTAATGTGGGAACCCTTTTGGCAAGCGGTGCGGTTTGGGGGCTTAGGAATTGCGATCGGCTGGTTTATTTCTACCTGGGGACGTTAAATAGTTGATAGTTGATAGTTGATAGTTGATAGCGAGGTCTTTAGTGGATGTAGGGTGTGTTGAGCGCAAGCCGTAACGCACCAGTATAAAGGTAGCAGGGATCTGATTTAGGATCGCTATAGTTGAGAGTCGAGAGTTGAGAGCGATTAGCCAGACTTGGGCTTTTGCTGAGGGTTGTGCGTGCAAACGAGCCGAGGTTTTTAGGCTGAAGGCTCTAAATCCCTGCGCTACGGTAAACTTTCCTTGCGATTGAGTTCTTCGATCGCTTGTTTTGATAGGATTGCTACTCAAATCCAAAACTATCGTTATTGTGGCTCGATCGCGTCGCTCTAAAAGGGAATTGTCTAGTCAGAATAGATATCGTCGTCACAGGTGGATTAAATACAGCTTCATCATCGGTGGTGGGCTAGCTTTTGGGTATGGAGTTTTAGCTTATTTTGTCCTCCCCACGATCTGGCGACACTACGAACACAATCCCAAATTAGCAGCTTCGCCTAAAGTCACTCGTACCGCCGAAGGTATTCCTGGAGATCCGCTCAATTTAGGGTTGGTGGGAACCAAATCGGAAGTAGTTCGCGCGATGCTCTCCGCAGGTTGGTATCCAGCCGATCCGATTACGATTAAGACGAGTCTGGGGATTACGGGAAGTGTATTACTCAAGCGGGCTTACCCGACTGCACCTGTGAGTAATTTATATTTTTTCGATCGCAAACAAGATCTAGCCTTCGAGCAACCCGCCGGAAGTAGTGCTAGTCAACGCCATCACGTCCGATTTTGGCAATCTCCAGTTGATGCTAATAGTAACAGACCATTGTGGGTAGGTTCGGCGACATTCGATCGTAGTAGCGGTTTTAGTCATCTTACGGGTAAAATCACCCATCATATTGCTGCGGATATCGACGCGGAGCGGAATTCGACGATCGCCAGTTTAGAACGAGCTAAACAAATTACCAGCCTTTATCAAGTCACTGGAGTTGGTGCTACTTTTCAGGGATACAACGGTGGTGGAGACTGGTATTATACAGATGGAGAAATAACAATCGCATTACTGGCTCCAGGCAATTTCCCTACAAATAACGCTCCAATTCAAGCACCCAACCCACCAGCAGTGCAAGCCAAACATCAGATCTGGCAATGGTTGAGAAAGATCTTGCCCTAATTATTTAGTTAATGGTTAGTGATGATAGAGTCAACATAAATGAATCTACCCATTGAGACGATCCGGCTGAAATGTTAGTTTTTTTAGACAACCGATTTTCTTATGTTATAATAGCTGCGCCATAACAACCCGTGTGTAAATTATATGCCCGTTTCTGCGGTCTTGCCAGCATTATTAGTTTTAGCAGATGGCACAACCTATCCTGGTTTGTCATTTGGAGCTATGGGTACGACGATTGGCGAAGTTGTCTTCAATACCGGAATGACTGGCTATCAAGAAGTCCTCACCGATCCCAGCTATAGCGGTCAGATTGTGGTGTTCACCTATCCAGAATTGGGCAATACAGGTGTCAACCCCGATGATGAGGAATCCCAATTTCCTCACGTTCGGGGCGCGATCGCGCGGAATGTCTGCTATCGTCCGAGTAACTGGCGATCGACAGCTTCCCTCCCCAAATATCTCGAACACCATCATATTCCAGGTATCCACGGCATCGATACTCGCGCGCTGACGAAAAAATTGCGCTCGGCTGGAGCGATGAATGGGGGAATTTCCACCGAAATTCTCGATCCTGCCGAACTACTCAATCTGGTGCGGTCTGCGCCAAATATGAGTGGACTAAACCTCGTGAACAATGTTACCACTGAGGCAGTATATGAGTGGTCGTCACCGAGCGAACCGATGTGGGAATTTAAACCCGCATCAGATCCTATCGACAGCGAAACATTCACTGTGGTTGCCTTAGATTTTGGAGTCAAGCGCAATATCCTCCGGCGGTTGGCTAGCTATGGTTGTCGAGTCATCGTCGTCCCCGCCGATACCTCAGCGGCTGAAATACTCAAGCACAACCCCGACGGGATCTTCCTCTCTAATGGCCCTGGCGACCCCGCCGCAGTGACAACGGGGATTGAGACGACTAAAGAGTTATTGAAAGCTGACAAGCCGATTTTCGGCATCTGTATGGGTCATCAAATTTTGGGTCTATCCCTGGGAGCGGAAACCTTCAAACTCAAATTTGGACATCGGGGACTCAACCAGCCAGCCGGACTCACCCAGACAGTAGAAATTACCAGCCAAAATCATGGATTTGCGATCGATGCCCAGTCTCTCGGCGCAGATATCGAAATCACTCACCTCAATTTAAACGATCGCACGATCGCTGGATTACAGCACAAGACTCTGCCCTGTTTCTCGGTGCAATACCACCCAGAAGCTAGTCCTGGGCCGCATGATGCCGATTATTTATTTGCCAAATTTGTCCAGCAGATGCGGGATGTAAAATTAGGGAGTCGCTAGCGTAATTTAAATAGTCGATCGTTGATAGTCGATCGTTGATAGCCACGCTGTAAGAGTGGGATTTATATCCCACTCTTACAGCGTGGCGGGTCATCCGACACGTGGGGACTTAAATCCCTGATTTTTATGAAAAAATCGGCAGCTCGGATTAAAAACTAACCACTAAGAACTAGATACTACTAAAATTGACAAGATAACCAAAATGTGCGGTTTATTCAAACGATTGTTTGGATAAACCGCACACAGATAAATAATTTATTTAAGTAAAAGTTAAAGGAGGCTATTATCGCTGAACCATTAAGCCTAACCGTGAGTCTTCGAGGCACTCGCGAAGTCAAAGAGAACTACCAATTATTTCGCCTCACTGGACTACTCGACGCATTTTCCGAACCGACTTTTAGAAAGGTGATGGACAAATGTGTTGAAGAAGGCCCCAAAAATCTGATTCTGGATCTATCCAAAATCGATTTCGTCGATAGCTCTGGACTAGGTGCGCTAGTCCAACTAGTCAAAAAGGCGACTGGTGTAGAAGGGACAGTCCAAATAGTCACGAATGCGCGAGTTACTCAAACTGTCAAACTCGTGAGATTGGAGCAGTTCCTCTCACTCCAAACATCCGTCGATGCAGCACTAGCACGGATTGAGGTCAAGTAAAAGTAGTGCGGATGGCAGATCGTCATCCTCACTACGACTATTCCCGTACCACCCCAATCGAGATCCGATCGACACTATGCCTACGGCAGGCTAACGCCGACGACTACACATCGCCAAAGGCGAGGCTGTGCCTACGGCAGGCTACGCCAACGCCAACAGTGCAAGCTATTCACCATCCACCTCACCATTCACCATCCACCATCCACCATCCACCATCCACTCACTACCCTAAATCTCTAATTTGACACTGGTTAACAAGTAGCTGCTAAGTTTGATGTCAAAATGGATAAATTTAAACCAGTTTGCGGAAATCTTGATAAGATTGTAAAACGCAACTAAAAATTTTCTGATTGTATAGATATCGCTGTGGGTGAAACTGAGCCACTACAAAGCTGGCAACAGCTCAATATTGCCATCCACCCCAACCAAGTGCCACAACTGTCACCAGCAGCTCTAGCATATTTGGGCGATGCTGTGTATGAACTCCATGTTCGCACGAGATTTTTGTTTCCACCAAAGCGTTCTCACGCTTATCATCAACAAGTTGTCGCTCATGTACGTGCTGAAGCGCAGTCTAGTCATCTGCAACTACTCCTACCTCATTTGACATCCGTGGAATTGGATGCAATCCGACGCGGGCGGAATGCGGCGAATGGTCGTCCGCGTCGCCTCGATCCCGAAGTTTATCAGCAAGCTACCAGTTTTGAGACTTTAATCGGTTATCTTTACATCACCGATCCCCAACGGCTCTCGGAGTTACTTGCCTTGCTCCAGTTTGATTCGACTCCAGCCCTCTAACTTTTTTTAGCTAACATATCATGGTATTTAAACCTCGTCGCTCCGGTGGCGGTAAGCCTTCCCCACGTCAGGGAGATCGTGACAATTCGGGCAGTGGGGATCGCGATTTTCGCCCCAGCCGTAGTTCCGATAGTAGACCAAATAGTTCGGACAAATATCGCCCCAATGGCGATGCACCGCGTCGCAGTGAAGGTGGGGACTCAGGTTTCCGCGCCAAACCAGACGATCGATCGGATCGTCGTCCCCGCAAAACCGATGGCGCAAATAACTTCGATCGCGATCGCAGTTATCGTCCCCGCCCATCGGAAGGGGGATCTAATTTCAATCGCCCTGACAAACCACGATTCGGTGCAGATCGACCAAGTTTTGGTGCCGACAAGCCCCGCGAGGAACGCCAGGATTGGGGTGTACCTCGTCCCAACCAGTCCAGGTTTGCACCGCGTCCAGACAACGATCGGCCGCGTCGAGATGACTCTTCAGGGGATCGTCGCGGTGGCAATGGGGCAGATCGCGGACGTGGAGAGCGTCCCAGCTACAATCGGGAAGAGCGTCCCAGCTACAATCGGGAAGATCGATCGTCCACCTTTGGGGATCGCCGCCAAAACGATCGCCCACCCGCTGGAAATCGTAGTGATTCATTCGGTCAACAAAAAGAGTGGCGCGATCGTCCAGCCAACAATCGGAACAATCGCGGCGGCTGGCAAGATCCCCCCGCACCAGAGATTACCGAAGAAGAAGTTACCGACTACCTGTATGGGAAGCATTCAGTCTTCACCGCGATCGAAAAAGAACGCCAAATCAATCGGATCTGGGTACTGTCCAAACTCCGCCACCATCCCGCCTTCTTTACACTCATCGACCAAGCCAAAGCCAATGGTACCGTCGTTGATGAAGTAGATGCACAGCGATTGGGCTACCTCGCCAATGGCGGCAATCATCAGGGGATCGTCGCCCAAGTCGCACCCCATGACTACCTAGAAATAGAAGAGTTAATTAGCCGTGCATTAGCCACTTCCGACCATCCCATCATCGTCGTCGCCGACGGGATCGTCGATCCCCAAAATCTCGGCTCGATCTTGCGGACTGCTGAAGCCATGGGCGTTCAAGGTGTGGTGATTCCGCAGCGTCGGGCTGTGGGCATCACTTCCACCGTCTTGAAAGTAGCTGCTGGAGCATTGGAATATATCCCCGTTGCTCGTGTCGTCAATCTCAGTCGCGCTTTGGGTCAACTCAAAGAAGCCGGATTCTGGATTTATGGCACCACTGCTGATGCCGAGCAAGCAATCTACACCGTCGATTTTACCGATCGCCGTCCGGTAGTGCTGGCAATTGGCTCTGAAGGTGATGGACTGAGTTTACTTACTCAAAAGGGTTGTGACCATTTGGTGTCGATTCCATTGAGTGGCAAAACACCCAGTCTGAATGCCGCAAATGCCGCAGCGATGTGCTTGTACGAAATATCTCGTCAGCGTTTGTCAAATATGTTACGGCTATCTGAGCGTTAAGCAGGTATTTTGGGATTATTTAGGATCTAGGGTCTGAAAATTTCTTCAGTCCATCAACTTATCAACCTCCTTTGAATCAGCGGAATCTACGCCAATGAATATTCAAGATATCTGGAGCAGTGTGCTCAACACGATCGGACAAGCTTGGTGGGTCGAAATCAGCACAGCGCGACCTCACTGCACCTATTATTTTGGACCGTTCGCGAGTGCAGTGGAAGCTGATACTGCGAAGGCGGGTTATATCGAGGACTTGGAGGGTGAATTTGCTCAAGGTATTCAGGTAGCTATCAAACGCTGCAAACCCGTGCAAATGACGATCGACTATGAAGCAGCCGATCGGGATACTTATAATACCTCTAAAAGTTCGATGAGCGGTCAGTTTGGTTAAGATCGATCGCCAGCTCAATTAAGAAATAGCCCTGACTTGTTGAATAAGTCAGGGCTATTTCTTAACCAGTGACAAGACAAGACAAGACACAATCGCTGTGCTGTCTGAATCGCCTTGTCGGTTGCGATATGACGGAGATATCTCGATCGTCCTAACAATTTCAATTAATTTTATGTAGATGGATTAAATTCACAAAGGTTTATTGACCGTAGAAATATCTAAATATTCTCTGTTTTTTAGATATGATTCAATATTTTGTAATATTTGTCTCAAGTACCTAGTAACCTTACTCTTTATTACTAGAAGTTCATCCGCAGTTTTATCTCGCCCCACTTCTGTAAAAGACTTAAATCCATGTGCTAAATCGTTTCTATTTGCTTTAACACTTAGCAGATCGAACCCGTTACTAGTTTTCCTAGCATCAGTCGAATAGGAAAATCCATATTCAATTGCAGTATCCTTAATCTTTCGCGCATCGATGTTACCCGAAAATAAATCTTGATTGTCAAATCCAACAGTGATAATGTCAATGGAAATTGCTGTTATACTTAAATGAATATCATTTATCTTTCTCTTTCTGATATTTTTCAAAACTATTTTCTTGAGTTCAGGTCTAATTAGATCGTAAGAAATGCCTTCATTTTTTAGTTCGTCGAAAATTGCTTCGATTGCATTTCTCATCGTTGCTTCTACTAAGTTGTAAAGTAGTAGAAATCCACTTGCCTTTAGTGTCCTTAATAGATCGGGAGCAATTTCTTTTATTTTTGGACTACCTCCCCTACCTTCCATTCTTAGCTTAATACTTTCTTGTTCTAGGTTTTTGAGGAAAATAAAGTATTGACTGACTTCTTTCGACCGTTCATTAAAATCTTGAAATAAGGGACTATTCATGGTCGATCTAGAAGCCGATCTCGTACATAGTCAATTCGTCTAACCACAGTCGGTTGAGTCGTACCTTCTCTTGATGCAGTATATTTTTTAAATTCTGGTGAGTCAACCCAACTCATTGACTTAGGATCGAGCGCACTATCTTCTCTAAGGGCAAGCGTAACCCCTACAGAAATTGCCTCGAACCAAATTCGAGTCGGCATAGTATGTCTTTGACTTTTCCGAAATCCGTTTGGAAAATACTTGTCCACGAAGTCAAGCATTGTCTCAAAGTCAGCTCGCATAGCTTCACGATTGAAACTACTTTTATTATTTTTTCTCAAATAGTCATTAAGAAAATTATCTATTTTACCTGTAAATTCTTTGTATTCATGTAAGTAGGCAAAAAACCTCAACACAAATTCTTGTGGCTCACGTCTGCGAATTAATGGATCTGTGAATGGACACAACTTACGAAATTTAGGATAGTTAGATAACTCTTCTATAAATTCAAGGAATGGTCCATCATAAATACCTCTACGTTTCTCCATGTCATTTAGTTCGACACTCCCATTATTGATTCTCTCGAACATATCTCGGCGGATATCTTCGTCGGCTTTTTCCGTCAGTTGAATCATTCTGATGCTCGTTCTCTTGAATCGTCGCTGACGAGGGGAAGCCAGATCGTCAAATCTAAAGTTATTAAAGCTCTTCAATTTTTCAAGAGCCTCAAGCTTTAACTCATTATTAAGAAATCCGGCTAAGGTACGTATACGCTGCGTACCATCGATTATTTCTAGACGTGAATCATTGTCTTCATCAGAAATATCTGCTACGAAGATGTATGGGATTGGCAAACCCAATAGCATGGATTCAATAAATTTTGATTGTCTGATATTATCCCAAGCCATTTCTCGTTGATAGTCAGGAATGAATAATTCATTTGTATCATCATCTAATCCATCTGTATACTTTTTGACAAGTATTTCAATTGGATATTCTAGTGTATTATAGTCTATCGGTTTCTGCTGTTCGCGCAACTCTTCCTCAGCTTCATCTCGTTGTTGAGCTGTAATTTTTATTTCTGACGGTATGTTGGTAACTCTTGACATATGCGCTCCAATCTTGACGTAATGATAATATGGTTACGCAGATCGATAGATTCAACTATTCATTATCATAGCCCTGTGCGAATAAGTCGGTCTAGATTGGCATGTTTATTAATCTAATCAAGAAAAAATCAAAATCTATTCCCTTAGAGGTTGTTTGAAAAGTCTGTTTTGTTACCCATACACCCTAGAGAATCCCCCTAAATCCCCCAAGTCTGGGGGACTTTGACTCTAGTTCCCCCCAGACTTGGGGGGCTAGGGGGGCTAGTCAAGTGTCGCTTTATACTTTTCAAACAACCTCTTCGTACGATCGAGGCGTATATACCCAATTACTGCCATCTGCGCGGGGAATTAGTTTAGTTTGACTCGAACCGATTAAAATTACCGTCCGCATATCTGCCGATGCTGGTGCTAGTTCGCCTAAAGTAATTACCCTGACTTCCTGTCCAGTTCTACCGAGATTGCGGGCGAGGATGACTGGTGTGGTGGTCGATCGAGATTTTAGGAGGATTTCCTTAGCAGCGGCTAATTGCCAGCTCCGTTGGCTAGAAATGGGGTTGTAGAAGGCGATCGCCAAATCAGCTTCAGCCGCCGCCGCAATCCTAGCGGCGACAACTTCCCAAGGCTTGAGGAGATCAGACAGGGAAATCGCGCAGAAATCATGTCCGAGTGGGGCACCTATGGCGGCGGCGGCGGCTTGCATGGCGGAGATGCCTGGGTTAATTTGGAGATCGATCGTTTGCCATTCCGGTTTCGCTTCCTTGTCGAGTACTTCCAATACAGCAGATGCCATCGCGAAGATGCCAGGATCGCCAGAGGAGACAACGACGACATTTTTGCCACTAGCAGCGAGATCTAATGCCAACCTCGATCGATCGAGTTCTACCCGATTATCCGATCCGTGGCACTCTTTCCCCACGCTTAAATCTTTAACCAAATCCAGATAAGTGTGATAGCCCACTAGATCGGTTGCGGCGCGAATCGTCTCCCGCACTTGTGGCGACATCCACTGTGGCGATCCTGGCCCAGTTCCGACTACAGTTAGCTTACCCTGAGCCTGACCGATCTGGTGGGGATCGATCGACTGCTTGGCACTAAAAATCGTTAAATTTGGATCGTGACTAACTACTGTCAAATCAGGCGGTAATTGTGCGGACTCCACAAACCGAATCGGGAGATTGAAAATCTTGCCAATGCCAGCAATTGCAGCTCCTAGCGTTGTTTTTGGGAGAGTGATGCAAGCTACCGCAGCTAGGGCGAGATTGGCTGTGGAGAGTCGATCGCGAGTTACATCGCTCCACTCAGTTATCGTAAATTGTGCGGGTTGGGTAATCGCCAAGACTAGGCTGGTGGGATGATAGACTAATCGATCGAGACTGCCAGGAATTGCCTGTGTAGTAACAGAGATCGTGCGTTTGCCATCAGCACCAAAGGGGATATCGCTGGCACTCAACCACGGTGCATCACCATCTAAACTGACACTAACGCCAGCAATCAGATCCGCGATAAAAGCTTTGACATGTTCGGGGTTGGCAAGTCGATAACCCACAGGGGGATCGGGAAGCACGGTATTAAACTGGAGCTTACCTGTGGTGGTAATTGCTGGAAGAACATTCAACACTGCGGCAATTTTTTCGGCAAGAGCGTTTACCCCCGTCATCCCACCCAATAGCGGTACCACAGCACTCCCATCCGCAGCTACAGCGACAACAGGCGGTTCTGTCTTGGTATCTGTCAGCACTGGTGCCAGCGTCCGAATCAAAATTCCCGCCGCACACAGCCCGATAATCGGCACACCCTCACGATACAATTGCCGCACCGTATCGCCAAAGTTCGCAAAACTCACATCCACATCTGTCGTCCGACTTGCTAACCCATATAATGGCGATCCTGGTAGTGCTGTCATCAATTGACGAGCGGTGGGTACGCTAACTTGATTGAGGACAACAATAATGGGTGTTCGGGCGAGCATGATTTAATCGGTGACGGTCTTATCTATCTTATCGCTGGTAGCACGACTCAAATTTCCCCAGGATCGCCTGAGCCGACAATTTCATTTAATCCACTGACGATTATAGCTAGTTCCTCTGGAGAAATTTGACTGATTCTATCGCCCAATCTATCTACTGATAACGTCCAAATCTGGCTGATTTTCACCCAAGATTGTTTTGGTAAAGACACTGATTCAATTAAAAAAGTTAGCGGAAATTCAGCAGTTGGAGCTTGACTCGTCAGAGCTAAAGCGATTACTGTTCCCGAATGTCGATTAAATACATCCTTGCTGATAATCAATACTGGACGAGTACCCGATTGTTCGTATCCGCGAGTAGGATTGAGATTTGCCCACCAGATCTCTCCCCTTAGTATTTCGGCCATTGAGTTAACTCTCCTTCGATCCCTTCTTCTGCTAAGTTTTGTTCTACTTGTGGATCGAGTTTGGCACATTCACTCGCTAAATGAGTTTGACGCAGTAGGGAGAGCTTATCTATTAGTGCTGCTTGAATCGCCTTACTCCGATTGGGAAATACTCGTTGTGAGACTAATAGATCTACTTTTGACAATAGGTCTGAGTCGATCGTTATTGCGACTTTGTTAGTTGCCATAGATGGTTAGAAATTTAATGGTATGATGATTTATCATACCTTTTCAAAAACTTTGTTGTCAATCATCATCGATCGCCTAGCTTAACATCAGCAATCGAGACGATCGATCGAGTGTGATGTCGTGCTCTTTTTTAGCAAGTGGAGTCAATAGAGGATGAATCTGATGAAGTATAGTATGAAGATTGAATGGTCTGAAGAAGATAATTGTTATGTGGTATTTCTGCCAGAATTTACCAAAGCAATGCAACCTGTTTCTGATGGTAAAACTTATATGGAAGCTGCCCAAAATAGTGGCGACGCTTTAGAGTCGCTCGTTGCATCTTATTTAGCCCAAGGGTGGTCTTTACCTCAGCCTAAAACACTACAAACAGTCTAGCGAACATCCCGCTCGTCATCGTCTTTAATTCAATCTATAATCACAGCGATTTATTCTATTTCTCCAGAGGCTACGCTAAAGACTCCTGAGAGCTGCACCAGCAAGAGCAGTAAAATTATTACGATAGATCTACCAAATAGTTTTTACATGAGGGTATTTTAGAATATTGTTATCGCAGGTAATTAGAGGGACATTATATCTTCTCGCCATTGCTACAATAATTCTGTCAGCAGGATCTTTATGAAAATCTCCAGGTAGCTGGGTGCTGGCGATTGAGTCTTCTGGATTTAATGCTTCTATTACTATCCCTGAATGACTTTTGGCTAGAGCGTACCAATCATCTATTGGCAGGGGCAATGCTAATTTACTACTACTAGATTTTACAGCTATCTCCCATACCGAAATGGCTGAAACTATGATGCCATTTTGGGCTTCTTTAATCTCAATCTGTTCTCGTGCAGCATTCGATAATTGACTCGGCTCGTGTAAAAGCCATAGCCAAACATGGGTGTCAATAATAATCATTCACCCAATGCCGTCCACAAATCGGTCATCGGTGCATCAAAATCAGGCTCGATCTGAATTGACATTCCTCGCAACGGATAATGTTTTTTGTCGTTTAACTTAGTTTCGTTCTGCGTTGTGGCTACTACTCGATAGCTACTACCGAGGGATCGGATAAAATCTAAAAGGCTCAGTTGCATTGGTTCGGGGATTTTTTCTAGTTCCCGAACGATTGATTCGATCGCGTAGCGTCCGCTTTGCGGGGTCGTACTCATAATGTGATTGGGCAGATTGAATATAATTCAATTTTACCATTCCCATATTTAGGCGACAAGGGATATCGGTAAATACTGCATAAGCTACTTCTATATACTGTCAGTAAGTTTGGTTGAAGGTTGTATAATTTAAGTAATTTTACCGAAGGTATATACTGGTACTTTTAGTCATACTTATTTAGTCAGAACTAAGTAGTAGCGTGTATTAAAGGCAACGATCGAGACAAAACAAGGTCTTATTCTTTATTAAAAGAACCTCTCAAACATAAATTGATTAGTCCTGATGATGCTCATCAATTGATAAAATCTGTAAAAAGTGGTCATATTCCGCTTAGTGAAGCCTACAAACTTGTGCGTCAGCTAATATAAAAACATATAGTAGGACAGACTAGCAAGTCATACTAAGGCTCCGCCACAACTAGAACCGCAGCCAGCCGTACAGCCATAGCAGTAAGTTTCGGTCTGAATTTCGCTAATTAGATCTAGAGTACCTGCGGCTAATAGTCGATCGATCTTCAATACCTCACCCTCACTAGTTAGAGCAGGGAGATTTGCCATCTGATTGAAATCACAGTCATAAACATTGCCGAGATAATCGATCGATAGTTGGTCGCGACACATCAATCCTGTTACTGTACTGGGATTGTAATGAGACTCTAGGAACTGTAAATAAGGTTGCGTTAGCTGGTGATGTTCTAATTGAAACTTTGTTCTACCGATCGGTAAGTTGGTAATGCTAAAGAGATTATTAAAACACACATCAAAATGCTCTTTAAAAAACATTTTATAATCTCGTTCTAGGACTACTTGATCGGGAGTCAATCGAAAATCCGTCGATGTGGGAATTGGGGGATTATAGACTAGATCTAGTTGTAAATTAGAGTCGCGCCCATAGCCCAACCGATTCAACCATTGGAGGGCGCGAATCGAAGCATCAAATACTCCTTCGCCGCGCATTTTATCGACATTATCTGCTACATAACAGGGTAAAGAAGCCACAATTCGGACTTGATTTTGGGCGCAATATTCGGGGATATCCTCATAACCAGGGACAAAATAAATGGTGAGATTGGAACGGACAATGACTTTTTTGCCCCTGGCTACCGCTGCTGCTAAAATAGGTTTGAAACCATTGAGCAATTCTGGTGCGCCGCCTGTGAGATCGATCGTTTCGATCTGGGGAAATGTATGGATTAGTTCGATAACTCGACTGGCAATATCATCGGACATTTCTTCGGTGCGGTGGGGACTGGCATCGACATGGCAATGAGTACAGGCGAGGTTGCAACGTTTACCTAGATTTACTTGTAGGATCGTTATCGGTTTTTTAGTAAGGGAATTGAGTTTAGCTTTGAATGGGGTAATATTGGGAGCAGATAATTCTGGGGCTGCGGGTGGTTGAATCATGTAGGGGTAATGATGATATACATCGATCCTAACGTAATTTGTTCGACCCCAGATCCGAAACGATTAGCGTATCTTTGGGGGCGCGTACTCCAGAAATTGTGCCTTGAGACGCTAATTCTCGATGTACCCCCTGTAGTGGGCGAATATGCCCTGACTAGGAGGCATTTTGTGGAGTATTAGCCCAAGTCTCGTTGGCGGAGCCTCTTCTCGGAACGAGACGCTTCGCGTTGGCAACGCCTGCGCTTTGCGCTTACGGAATGAGAATCGAGTCTCAATCTACCCCTGAATTTCTGACTAGGGCGATCGAATTTGCGGATCGAGTCTGGGGTACACTCTCATGTACGGTGTTAATTGACGCTCAGACTCAGCAAAAATCTCACTCAGAATTCGACAGTGCGATCGCTAGTCTCGAGTATGGCGCGATCTAAAGATCTGGAGGTTGGGTTTCGCTTCGATCGACCCAACCTACAATCTATAATTTAGCGATCGCCGAGAAAGGTTAACATCGGTTGAATAATCCGCTCGCTCCAGGCTATTTGGATCGAGTCAACAAAGATCGCATCGATCGATTCTATCCGCTGATGATAATCGTGCAAAAAAAGAACTACGATTTACCAAAAAAGAACAGATGCTGCTGAGGTAAAACACTCTCATTTTTAAGCAATTTTAGTCCTACCGCTTTCATTTCTTGCTGAATCTGTTTTTGAGTAGTTTTGTGGTGAGGTTTGATGAAAACTTTTGGATCTTCGCCGCGATATTCTGTCAAGACAACTCGCCCGCCTGGTTTGAGTGCAGCAACAATACCTACCATCATTTCATGAGGATAACTGAACTCATGATAAGCATCTACCATGATGGCGAGATCGATACTTGCTGCGGGTAATTCTGGACTTTGCTCGGTGCCCAATTGGGGTTGAATATTCGTAATCTTGCTGTTTTTAATCCGCTGTTTCAAAAGTTCCACCATTTCTGGCTGCACATCGACAGCGAGTACCTTTCCTTGAGGTACTTGTCGAGCTAGGAGCTGGGAAATATAGCCTGTACCCGCTCCAATATCGGCTACAACGTCTGTAGATTTTAATCCCAATGCTTTGACCATTTTCTGGGGTTGCTCTTCTGTGGCGCGATCTGGACGCTCTAGCCAGCCTGCACCTTGATGTCCCATCACCTGGGCGATTTCTCTACCCATGTAATATTTGCCCGTACCATCAAAGCTGGGCTGTCGATAGCTGTAATATTTGGATTGGAGTAGAGCAGTACTGGGCTGCGCGGCAATTTGCCAACAGAGCAGACAGGAGATGAAGATTTTGAAAAGGGTTTGAAATAGCATAGAGTATTAAACAGTTGACAGTAAAAACAATACATCTAAAAGATGGGGGATTTAAACCTCGAAGCCATAGCTTCCGATCTTTGTTAAATTATTTGCCTAAAATGCAGTGACGATCGAGAATCTAGACATCGGTGGTATCTTGTTCGGCAACTTTACCAAATAAATAGCGATCGCCTATGTACTTTAAGATTACCCTACCAAACTTCGGATTGTCCCTTTCGATCCTTGGTTTAACTACGACTCCTTCCCTACCGTGATTACCACCAATGAGCGAATCACCATCAGAAAATCCTTTGATAATATCTAGTGAAAAAGCACCGTCATAAACTAATGGTACCTGCTCTACTTGATGTCGATCGCACAGAGATTTAAAGGTTAGATAATCGACATATTTGCCATCCAATATCAGATCGAAGGCACGGAAATTCATCCTTTTTTCACCATAGGTATAAGCTTGAATTCCTTGTCCATAAACTTCACCATATAAGATCGCTTGTTTATGCCCTTGAGTTTGTAGATCTGCGAGTAAATTTTTAACACTAATTAAAGTGTGGGGAAACCAGTAAGTATTTGCCACCATCATTGTAGGATCTTCTGGTTCTCTCCGCCGCAAAGTTCTTGAGCCAGCCATCATCGTCGGTTGCTCTTCATCGGTGTGCCAAACAAATCCCACTCGGCAATTTGTCCCGTGGATTTTTTCGGTGGCGATGACTTCTTCGCCGATCTCTAATAAATAAGGGTAGCTTCGCATATTTTCCAGATTGGTATATCTCGGAAAATATGGATCGTCACTAGCACTATCTCCTGCTTGCGCTTTAACTGGGGGATAATATTTTGTTGCTTGATAAAATTCGGCTACATCTTCGCCTAGTTTCATCCCCGATTCGGGATGAACTACCAATCCAAAGGATGGTTCGCCGCGTAGTTTAATCCGGTGAACTACTAATACTCGATCGCCATTAATATCAGTTTTTTCAGATAGATATGCACCGACATTCAACCGTTCGGCTATTTCTCTAGTCAGAACGGTTCCTTGCTCAAAATAAACAACCAAATCTCCAGGTTGATGTACGCCTTTTTTGACGCACATTTGCCAACCTTGAACTGTTGCTAATTCCAGCGCATCAGCATTAGTATGGATTTTTAGCTCTAAAATCTCGCAGACTTCGACTTTAATCGTACTCATACTTAGTCGTCTCTATTTTTCACCGCAGCGGCTGCACTAAAGGTTTCTAACCATTCCAAAATCGCTGGATTAACAATTTCTGGATACTCATCGTGGGGACAGTGCCCTGCATTGGGGATTGACACGACTTGAATGGGTTTACCTGCGGTGGCGAGTTCTCGATAGACAGTGGCTCCTTTAATCGGTGTCCAGGGGTCATTTTCGCCCCATAATACTAGTAGCGGTTGGGTGACTTGAGGTAATAGCGACTCTGGAGTCGGCCCTGGAGGTGCGCTGAGAATTGAGGCGAAAACCGCTTGTGCGCCTGGGTCGCAAGCAGGTTCGTAAATAATGTCGATGAGTTCGTCGGTGACGGCTTCACGGCGCGGATAGACCTGATAGAGACTACTGCGGATGCGGGATTTCTGGCGGACTCGATCGAAGATAAATTTGCCGAAGGCTGGGGATGCGACAATGTTGGTAAATATCCCCATCACGTTCCGCAGCAGGAAGTTGAGTTCGTCGGGGCGATGATTCAATCCACCCGCACAATTAATTAATACTCCACCCGCACTAATTTCGGGGTGATGTGCCACCAACATCAGACTGAGTAGAGCACCGATCGAGTTACCGACAAATACCGTCGGTTGGTTGATATACTCATGCCAGAAGTCTACGACCAATTCCTCCCACAGTTCCATACTGTAGTCGATGAGAGCTTTATCAGAGCCACCAAATCCGAGTAGATCGATCGCGTATACCTGATAGCCACCCGCAGCGAATACGGGGATATTCTTGCGCCAATGATCGATCGAGGCACCAAAGCCATGAATTAGAAACAGTGGCTGACCCTTACCTGTAACTGTATATTTAATCTGGTGTCCGCGCCAGTTCCAGGTGAGTTTGTCGGTGCTACGGATGGATGTCAGGGATGGTGTCGCGGTCATGTATGATGTGGGAGTATGGCTACTATTCGATCTTAGTAAAAATTTTTGGAGAAGGAAAGGTACGGTTGCTTACTGCCACCATCCCAACAATCGATCTAAACAGCAAGATGTATGATTATTCGTTGGTAAAGCCTCTGGAGAAAGAGAATCGATAGTCTACTAGCAGGAACGATCGAGTCAATATTGCTAAAATTGAGACTTTAATTTAACGCACAATCGAGATTTAATATTCACTTTAATATTTAAACGACTGGTTTTTGGTTTGTGAGGGCTAAATAGCCCTTAACTAACTGTTGGATGAAATAAATAAACTTGTTTTTATCATATTCATTCTCTCATTTTCACTTGGTTTAAACCAACTTTTATGTGCATTAGCAAGTAGATTTAGCGGTAATTGAGGTGCAATAAATACTTCAACTTGTTGGTATTGACTCTGCTCAATTTTATCAGCAATCAATCCGGCTAAAGATTCTGGTGGCGGAGCTGCTGTCAAACTACCAATCGAAACTCCAGTTCCGGCTTCTAAAGCAGCCGCAGAAAGTAATTTTGTGGTGCTGGGGACGAGAGCTGAGGCATCTTGACTAGCTTGTCTCATTCCTTGTTGTAAGTCGTGACTTCGATCGACGGCAAGTAGGATATTATTAGCTAAATTCTCATCTCCAGCTAAACTTTCCTCGCGAGCTTCTTTGTAGACAACTTGAGCATTAGCGGGCAAATTTGAACTAGTGTAGATAAATAGATCGAGTGCTGCTCCCATTGCAGGATCTAGATCTTTCTTGCCCTCTCTGACTTGTTGATAGGTAGCTAAATACTGTTGTTTTTCTGCATCATCCAATTTATTGCTACTGTCGATCGTTTGTTCATATAGCAATCCTAAATGAAAAGCTAAGTTGATGTAGGGTGTGTTGGGCTGCTGCCGTAACGCACCAGTATTTGATACTAGGAATCTGATTTAGGATCGCTATATACGAATTTACATTTACTTTTACTTGATGTAGATATAAACTGAGTCTTGTCAATTTCATCATAAATCTTAGCTGCTATTCTTGAGCTAGTATCGTACAAAGTGCGAATAGTAAATTCAATCCCATTCTGCTCAACTTTTGTATTGTCTGTGATTCTTTGAGGTATTTTTAAAGAAAAGGAAGTACCTGAATACAATATGATATCTCGATCTCCTCCTTCTCTTGCCGTTAAGAAAGGTATCGAAACTAGATATTTTTCGGCAACTTCATTACTTTCATTGGCACTAGCAGGAAGAGAGAAGATCGAGTCTTTAATTAAAAAGCTGGTAGTTGCGATCGTGATTTGCTGCAAAAAGTTACGACGACTATAATTCGATGTCATTTGAAGATGCTCTATATTTGCAACAAACAGATAATAACTTTTAAATATACACAGCTATTCAGTGTCACCGATCGCACACGATCGTCTGTGTATATTCACTCCTTGGCATTCTATGCTTTTACATAGCGATCGACCACCGTATATTCACTTAGTAAAATAATATCGATCTAAAATCACTAATCACAAATACTGAGAAAACCGATCGCTCTCAGTCAGATGGCGATTGACTCAAATTAATTTACTAATTCCATGAGATCTAATCAATACCCCTACACCATTGCTAAAGCATATCGATCGGCGCGGAATTTGTCAGGGGCGAGGGCTGCTGGAGATCGCATCGTCTCAGCTTTAACAAAATCTAATATTGCCCACTCAGCTATCGTGCCTCGTTCTGTTTAAGATGACAGTGACAGTCTGGTTTTTCCAGCAGAGATGCAATTAACGCATTCGCCGCCACTGCCGCTAGGAGTCCACCCCCGATCGAGCCTTGAATAGTAATATAAGGTACGCCAATAGCCATCAGTCGCCGTTTAGCAGCGGGAGCGTGACTAAATCCGATCGGCATTCCAATTACCAGCGCGGGTTGAATCTGTCCCTGTTCGATCGCGTTACACACTGCCATCAGTACAGAGGGCGCATAGCCGACAATCAGGATCGAACGATCTGGAATTCGATCGAGGCGATTTAGCCACTCTTTGTCGTGCCAAAATGCTTGCTCTGCTTCTACTACTCCTGTGATATGAGGATCGTCGATGAGAGTTTCAACCTGACAGCCTAAATGAGCTAATCGAGTGAGATCGAGTGTCGCAGTCACAGCGGCTATATCACCCACAATCTGACAGCCATTTTTGAGAGCCTCCCGTGCTGAAGCGATCGCATCCCCACTCAAGCGCACAAAATTAACCAAACTCACATCACCACAAGCTAGCACCATCCCAGAGAGCAAGTCTACTTCAATCTCCGAACGGCTGGAAAGATCTGGCAACAGGTGTTGGAGGGACTCCTTGAAGGCTTCGGGGTGAGCATCGACTGCACCATCAAGGTGATGCCAAAGTCCTTCGATTTCTCCCAATTGCTCTTGGCTTTCCACTTCTAGGAGTTTTAACTGAGCAATCGCTTCAGCTTGAACGATCTGACAATCTCTATCTCGCCCTAATATCCCTTCTAATGCCGATGCTGTATGCCGCAGCCGTGCTAATTGTTGAATTACCGACTGGTATTGCTGTTGCAACTGAGCCACCAGGGTGGGATTGAGATCGATCGCTGAATCACTTTCGAGTAGCTGTTGAATATGGGACAACTGAAACCCTTGCTGTTTGAGGGCGACAATCCGCTGTAACTGTTGAATATTTTGGTGGGTATAGAGTCGGTAGTTGCCGATCGATCGCTGGGCTGGCGGCAATAAACCTAAGGTGTGATAGTGCCGCACCATTCGCGGTGTTATATCCCCACCAACTGCTTCGGTGAGTTCTTTGATTGTCAAATATTGAGTACTCATTTTCTCAGAGTTTAGATTTGTACCTTGACATTAACATCAATGTCAAGGTGTAGGGTAAAGAGGTCATCTACTTGTATCGATCTTCACTATGTCTTCTCCTGCTCTGTCTATTTCCCGTTGGCAAAGACTATTTAAAGAACATCCAGAGGCGATCGCGGCTGGAGTTTGCGCCCTGCTGGTGTTGCTCGGTTGGTTCACTCTCGTTGGCGGATGGCTGGGAGTGAGCGTGCTAATTCTAGCCGCTGCGTATGTCATTGGGGGATATCAAAGTACTCTGGAAGGACTGACTACTCTGTGGCGGGAAAAAGAGCTGGATGTAGACTTGTTGATGATTGTGGCAGCATTGGGAGCCGCGATCTTGGGACTATGGCGCAAGGAGTACTACTTCATCGTCGATGGTGCGATGTTGATTCTGATCTTTGCTATTAGCGGAGTGCTTGAAGGCTATGCGATGAGCCGTACAGAGCGGAGTATTCAGGGGTTGATGAGTCTGACTTCAGATACCGCCCGTAAGCTCGTCGATGGGCAAGAGCAAATAGTGTCGGTGGCTGAATTACAGATCGGCGATCGCGTGCTGATTAAGCCAGGAGAGTTGGTACCGACGGATGGGATTGTCACTGAAGGATTTAGCGAACTCGATCGATCTTCGATTACAGGGGAATCGATACCTGTTGAGACAACTGTGGGCGATGAGGTATTCGCAGGGACGATTAATGGTAACGGGGTGTTGAAGATTCAGATCGATCGATCGCCAGAGGGTAGCCTGATTCAGCGGGTAATTCGTTTAGTAGAACAAGCACAAACTGAAACAACTCCTGCTCAACAATTTATCGAACGCTTCGAGCGCGGCTATGCCAAAGCGATCGTCCTGCTGGGCATTTTGTTGGGTACTTTACCACCATTTCTCCTCGGTTGGACTTGGGAAGAGACAGTCTATCGCGCCCTGATTTTTTTGGTAGTAGCTTCGCCCTGTGCATTAATGGCCGCAACGATGCCAGCACTGTTGTCGGGCATCGCGAATGGGGCGCGACATGGGATTTTATTCAAGAATGCCGCGCAGTTAGAAGCGATCGGGCAAGTTAAAGCGATCGCCTTTGATAAGACGGGAACGCTGACAATGGGCAAGCCCCAAGTCGTCCAAGTGATGGCGGTTGAAACTACCGATCGATTACTCCAAGTGGCTGCTGCGATAGAAAGCATGTCCGAACATCCGATTGGAGCCGCGATCGTTCGGGCTGCCCAAAAACAGGGCGGGGAATGGACTGAAGCCGTCAATATTCAAGCTCAGACTGGACGGGGGATTACGGGAGAAGTTGAGGGGAAAATAGCTGTAGTCGGTAAAGCCGCCTTTGTGCAAACGCAAGCAGCTAATTGTCCAGAATCGTTGGCGTTGGCGAAGCCTCTCGAAGAGAAGCCTCTCCCCTGGAGAATCGCCCAGCAGAGTCAAAAGTGGGAACAGGAGGGTAAAACCGTTGTCTGGGTTGCTTATGATAACGACATCTTGGGGATTATCGCAGTTGCCGATACTGTCAGATCTACAGCAGCCCGATCGATCGTCCATTTAAAACGGCTAGGCATCGAGCAAATTGTGATGTTGACGGGCGATAATCAGTGTACCGCCGAGAGTATCGCGGCTGAAATTGGGATCGATGGAGTATACGCCGAACTGTTACCTGAAGCTAAACTTGAAGTAATTCGCCAGCTCCAGCGACAGTATCAGTCGGTGGCGATGGTTGGCGATGGAATTAATGATGCCCCTGCTCTAGCTCAAGCATCCGTCGGGATTGCGATGGGGACAGTAGGGAGTGATGTGGCACTAGAAACAGCGGATGTAGTATTGATGACCGATCGATTGGAGAAACTCGAATATGCCATTCGGCTGAGTCGTCGCTCTGGGCGGATTGTCAAGCAAAACATTGTTTTTGCCCTCAGCTTTATTGTTATCTTGCTAATCGCCAATTTTACTGGCAATATGACCCTTCCCTTGGGTGTGCTCGGTCATGAAGGGTCTACTGTGTTGGTAATTTTAAATGGTTTACGGTTGCTCAAAGATTGAATTTCCCCTGGCAATCGGCTGGTAAAATTTTGCTAATTAGTACTCACGAATGGGAACGATCTTTGGATCGACTCGATCGATTGCTACTCAATCAATGTCTGATTGCTGATGGTGTATCATTGCATCAGCCGATCGATCGGCATACTGGGGCAGATTTATGCTGTTAAAAATGCTCAATTTATCGATCGCGCTCTAGAATTATTAATAAATCTTCAAATTTGAGAGATCTCATTAAATATGTCTGCACTCACAGATGCTCTCAATTATCCCTCTTCTGTCACTCTCCTTAACTAAAAATCGAAGGCGATCGCTACA
>ENA-OFCX01000288-OFCX01000288.1-metagenomes-genome-assembly--contig:-NODE-288-length-28035-cov-9.724982_pt1 | contig 28035 bp, 28 predicted proteins | sample MGYA00153384_OFCX01 | MGnify analysis MGYA00153384
CCTGCACTCCCTGGAGGAACCACAGCCGGGTGCCGAGGGCCGACATCAGCACGAGCGCCACCGCCGCCAGCAGCACAGCCCCGCCCAGTCCGATCCGGTGGATCAGCGGATCGGTGAAAAAAGTCGCCCCGCCCGACAGCGCCGCCACCAGTAGCACGCTGACCACGCAGTGCAGGACACACAGGCCCGATAGGCCAACAGCCATCCGGTCGAGCACAGCGGTGTGGAACTGGCGAGGCATGGCGCGGCTATACACGAGTCGAGGAAGGATACAACATATCATTCACATGAATTCGGCAATCGGACGACCTTGACAGCTGCCCTACCCGTCCGTATCGGCGCTGCTTTCCCGGCGGGTTCGCTCCTCGGGGCAAATATCTTTGACTTGAAAGTAGTGCCATGTTCGCCATCGTGCGTACGGGCGGCAAGCAGTATCGCGTTGCCGCAGGAGACCGGATCGTCGTCGACAAGATCGATGGCGAGGCTGGAGCGCGCCTGACGCTGGGCGACGTGCTGTTCACTTCGACCGGCGAGAGCGGCCTAACCGTCGCCGCCGAGATCATCGCGCAAGCGAAAGCCGACAAGGTCATCGTTTTCAAGAAAAAGCGTCGCCACAATTATCGCCGCAAGAACGGCCATCGCCAGCAGCATACGATCATCGAGATCGTCTCGATCGGTGGCCAGAAAGCCGAGAAAAAGCCTGAAGCCAAGGTCGAAGCGAAGCCTGCCGCCAAGGCGGCTGCACCGGTGACTGCCGAAGCGCCTGCCAAGGCCGCGACCAAGGTTGCCGCGCCGGCGAAGGCCGAGAAGCCTGTTGCCGCGAAGGCACCGGCCGTCAAAAAGCCCGCAGCCAAGGCTGAAAAGCCTGTGGCAGCAAAGGCACCTGCGGCTGAAAAAGCTCCGACCAAGTCGACAAAAGATGCTGCACCTGCTAAGGCCGCGGCGAAGAAGGTAGCTCCCAAGGCGCCTGCGAAACCCAAGAAGTAAGAGCAACAGACGATGGCACATAAGAAAGCAGGCGGTTCTTCGCGCAACGGTCGCGACTCCGAATCTAAACGCCTCGGCGTCAAGAAGTTCGGCAGCGAAGCTGTGCGCGCCGGCAACATCATCGTCCGTCAACGCGGCACGAAGTGGTATCCGGGCGACAATGTCGGCCTGGGCCGCGATCACACCATTTATGCCCTAACCGACGGCCGAGTGGCGTTTCGCGATGGCAAGTTTGGTCGCAAATACGTCCACGTTGAAGCGATTATGCCGACGAGCGCGACGAAATAACGGGACCGGTCGATCAGGACTGCTCCCGGGAGGGGGCAGCCCAGATGAGACCGCCAAGCTAGGTTTCAAAAGGGAGAAGAGGGCAGCCCCCTCAGCTCCCTTTTTGTTTGCGTCCTTTTCTTCTCCCGAAACTGAAACATGGCGGCCCTAGCGGGGCGCCTGAAGGGGAAGGGATTTGACCATGTTCGCGCGCACCGAGCGACTACTGCTGAGACCGGGCTGGGCCGAGAATGCGCCCGCGCTGGCGCAGGCGATTGCCGATGAGGCGATCGTCCGCAACCTCGCGACCGCGCCCTGGCCCTACGCGCTGCGCGATGCCGAGGCATTCCTCGCCGCCCCGCGCGATCCGGTGCTGCCGTCGTTCCTGATATACGCGCGCACCACCGCGGCGCCAGCGCTGGTCGGCGCCTGCGGGCTTGGCCGCCGCCCCTCGGGCGCGGTCGAGCTCGGCTATTGGATCGCGCGCGATCACTGGAACCGGGGTTTCGCGACCGAGGCCGGCCACGCCTTGCTCGCCATCGCCGAAGCGCTCGCCCTGCCGCAGCTCGAAGCCTCGTTCTTCATCGACAATCCGGCCTCGGGCCGGGTGCTCGAGAAGCTTGGCTTCGTCCCCACCGGCCTGTCGGCCCCGCGCTACAGTTGCGCCCGCGGACAGGACGCAGTGGCGCGCCTGTGCCGCCGGGTATTAGTCAGAGAGGAAGTAAAGATCGCGGCGTAAATCATTCTCCCCACGCAAGCGCGAAGGGAGGAGCTAGCCTACGCCGCCCGCCGCACCTTCTTCGCGCTATCGAACGCCGCCCCGCTCATCGCCTCATAGTCAGCGATCAGCGCGCGGTCGTCCACGTTCCACGGGTGGAACCCGGGCAGGAAATACGCCACCCACGCGGCAAAGATCTTGCGCATCATCCCCGGCGACCCGAGCGCATACCAGCCAAGCTTGGCCCACGCCCGCGGCCCGACGACCCCGTCCTGCCGCATCAGCTCGAGCGTTCCCATGGTCCGGTCGACGACGAAGTTGCGCGTCACCAGCAGCATCACCAGCGCCTTTACCTTCCAGCGTTTGGCCGGCGTCCAGTCCCTGGTCGCGTGCAGCCAGGTGTCATAGGCAACGCCCTTATGCTCGATTTCCTCGCTCGCATGCCACTTCCACAGGTTCGCGGTCGCTTCCTCGGCCCCCTCGAGATGGCGCGGATCGGCCAGCAATTCATGCGCCAGGATGGCGGTGAAATGCTCGAGCGCCATGGTCGCGGCGAGGCTGACGATCTTCGGCTTGTCGCGCGTGATCGCCAAGCGCTTTTCGACCTGCGCCTCGAGCGCGGTCAAATCATAACCCGAATCCGCCGCGCGCCGATTGAACGCCAGATGTTCGCGGCTGTGGACCACTTCCTGCGTGGTGAAGTTCTTGATGTCCTCGGCCAGCTTAAGGTCCGCCCCGTCGCGAAACGCGCGCACGCTCTCGACGAAGAACGCCTCGCCCACCGGGAAGGTCGCCGACAGCGCATTGTACAGCGCGGTCGCCTCGATGCGCCCGCCGTGCCACAGCCGCGGAGTCGCCGCCTCGCGCCCAAAGCGCCGGTCGCGCGGGGTGATCGTCAAATCTGCGGGGGTAGGGGACAAGCTTGCGGCGTTCATCGAACCACTCCATGCGTTGACCATGAAAACTGGTCCTTGCTGACACAAATGTCAATAACCTTACCGCGTAAACGATTGACCCAGGACGAAAGCCGCGCCGCTGCGGTCGCCGCCGCGCGCGGCCTGCTGCTCGATCAGGGCGCCGCCGCCATCACGCTCAAGGCAGTCGCGGGCAAGATCGGCCGCACCCACGCCAATCTGCTCCACCATTTCGGCAGCGTCGCCGGGCTCCATCGCGCGCTGGCCGAGGACATTGCCGTCACCGTCTCGGCCTCGATCACCACGGCCATCGCCAGCCGCCGCAAGGGCCTCGCCACCGAGCGCGACGTGGTCGACGCGATGTTCGATGCCTTCGCCGATCAAGGCGCGGGCGAATTGATCGGCTGGATCGCCCTCACCCGCCAGCGCGACGCATTGAAGCCGGTGATCGACACCATCGCCGCCATCGTCGCCGACTTCGCCGCCGCCGGCGACCAGCGCCCGATGGACAAGGTCACGCTCGGCCTGGTCCTGCTCGCGGTCGGCGACAGCCTGGTGGGGGAGGAAGTCGCCCAGGGCACCGGCCAGGCGCGAGCCGCGGTGCGCGAGATTGCGGTGCGACAGATCGCCGCGATGGTCGATCGGCCGTCATCTCTGTCCTGAGCTTGTCGAAGGGCCCGGCCTGATCCGGAATCCACTTACAGTGCGGCGATTAAGCGATGTTGTCGCCACCGGATGACCGACGGCCGCTTGCAAGCCAATTCCCGCCATCGGCCCGTCGCCGGGCCGCCGTCGAGCGCGCCAAAAAGGGCGCGACCTTGGTAGGTCGCGCCCCATTGATATTCAGTGTTGGACGTTATGCAGCCTGGAGCAGGTTGCTCGTCCGACGACGACGGCGCAGCGAAACGCCCATCGCGCCGAAGCCGATCAGCATCATCGCCCAGGTCGCCGGCTCGGGCACCGCGCCCGGACCCGCACCGGTGCCAAGCTGAGCGAAGCTGGTGACGGTGTTGCCGCCAGCCGTCAGGTCGATCTGGTAGGTGTTGTTGATGTTCGGGTTGAAGTTCAGCCCGCTGAGGAAGCCGAACGTCAGCCGCGCACTGTTCTGGATGTCGCCGCTGGCGGTGGTCGTGTTGTCATTGCCAATGAACAGCGGGTTGTAGCTCGCGGTCTGGCCCGTGAGCAGGTTCGTGAGGAAGATGATGGATCCCGTCGTTGACCCGCCGCCCTCGACGCCGCCGATGCTGAAATCAAAGCTGATGGGAGTCGTGCCGAGCGCGAACGAATAGATGTTGTTGACGGACGCTGGCGCGGCGATGCCGGTCTGGTGAAAGCGAACCGCCAGTTCGTTGTTGCCGTTGGTCAGCACGGTGGCGTTTGCCGAAGGGTAGTTATTGCCGGTGCCATAAGTGAAGCCACCGGTCGGCGCGGTGTTGTAGGTCGTAACCTGCGCGCTGGCGGTCGCCGCAGCCGTCAGCGCAAACGCGCCGACCAGTCCCAGAATCAAAGTCTTCATATTCACTACTCCATTTTTGCCCATGGTCCGAAGTCGCGAACAGTTGAACCTGGCGTAGCAATTACGCCATGAAACCCGGAGGCCCGGGACAAGGACGACCAGGACAGCCTCCAGGTCAGCAATATCCCAAGCGGTTCGCCTTGCCCTGAGAAACTTAACGCCAAACGTTGCGTCGCAAAGATCCGTAAGAATGAATTAACCACAAGACAATGGGAATATGATAATCTTTATCGTCCCATATCAGGACGTTAGGTTGCACCCGAAACGATTTGCGCAAATTGTTCGACTAGGCGAAAGGTCGCGCGGAAACGGACGAAATTCTGGTCACATTGTCTGCGCTGACCGCTGTCGCGCACTGTCCGCCCTCGACCCATTGCGGACATTCGGCGGCCTCCTCATACTGCACGCATGACTGCTGTATGGGTCATTGTTGGATTGACGGCGTGGTTGAGTGCCACGTTCAGCCCGATACTGGTCTTCTTGCTGGTTCGAAGGTCTGCAAGGCCAACCGGCTCATCTAGGTGGCTATACTTGCTCTTTGCGCCAGCCGTGGCTGGAGCATGGTGGCTATCAGCATTTCTCTTTGTATTAGCGAATGGCGACCAGGATCGTGGGCCTGATGAGCGGGGGCTGGGTATCCTGCTCCTGCCGTCCATGGTCGTTTTGCTAGTCGTTGTCGGCATCTACTATGTTGGCCCCGTAATCGCCGCATGGAAGCACCGCAGATCGACCGGAGCCAATGTCCGCTAACCACCCATTCCTGCCACTTCGGCGCCAGCGTCCGCTTTCGACCCATTGCGGACACTGGCGGTCGGTCTGCTTTCGGCCACTTGCGGCCATCGGCTGCACATTTACGAACGGCTGGGTGCGGGAAAGGATCAGTGTACCTCGAGCGTCTCCTTGTGGGTCCAAGCGGTCAAACGAGTCTGCTTTTCGATCCTCTTGATACCCATTCAATCTTCGAAAATAGACACCGGCGAATACCCGCGCAACGGATAATGGACCATTCGAAAATCTAGTCGTACAGCGGCACGATCACCCAAAGGCTGACAGGCGCTGTCGTTTGCCGGGTCGCTTGTACGCTACGTGATCGAGTCGACTGAACGACGAGGGAGTCGGTGGCGGGAATGCGGATTGCGGTCGTGGGAGCGGGAATTGCGGGGCTGGCTTGCGCGGATGCGCTCGTCGCTGCCGGGCACAAGGTCGTGTGCTTCGACAAGGGGCGCGGGCCCGGCGGGCGGATGTCGACTCGGCGGGCGGAGAGCGACGGGCGCAGCCTGCAGTTCGATCACGGCGCGCAGTATTTCACCGTCCGCGACACGGACTTCGTCGATCAGGTCCGGCGGTGGGAGGCGGTCGGGGTCGCCGTGCGCTGGCTGGAGGCCGGCGACGACGCCTGGGTCGGCACGCCGGGCATGAACGCGCCCGTCCGCGCGCTCGCGGAGCACCAATCGGTGCATTGGGGCAGGAGTATCGAAGCGTTGCGTCGCGAGGAAGGCGGCTGGGTCGCGGTCGGCTCGGGCGATCCGGGCGCGTTCGACGCGGCGATCGTTGCGGTTCCCGCCGAGCAGGCGGGACCGCTGCTCGCCCCGCACCGGCAGGATTTTGCCGATTTGGCGGCGGGGACTCCTTCTCAGCCGAGTTGGACCGTGATGGCCGCCTTTTCCCAACGGCTAAGCACCGAGCAGGACATCGTCCGCGACCGGGGTGCGCTCGGCTGGGCCGCGAGGGACAGCGCGAAGCCCGGACGCGGCGGGCTAGAGAGCTGGGTAATCCAGGCGAGCGCCGATTGGTCGGCGCAGCATCTCGAGCAAGCACCGGAGAAGGTCGCGACGGTCTTGCTTGGGCTACTGGCATCGGAACTCGGCGTCCCCTTGCCTGCGCCCGTCTACCTTCACGCTCACCGCTGGCGCTTTGCAAGGAGCGGGCGGAGCGGCGAGCCGACCGCGTTATGGGACGCGTCGATCCAGCTCGGGGCCTGCGGGGACTGGCTCGCCGCTCCGCGGGTTGAGGCGGCCTGGCTTTCGGGGCGACGCGCAGCAGCGCTGATCGGCGAAGCGGTTAAGGTGAACGGAAGCGAGGGTCGATGATCTACATTGTCACCAATGCCGTGCCGATCTTGCTGGCGGGACTGGCCGGTGCGGCGTTGATTGCGTCACTTTGGCGATCGCGCGACGGTGGCATTGGACTGCTGATCGCCACGCTCGCCGGGTCGCTATGGCTCGCGGCGATCCTCGCCGGTGCGCTGATCCTAGCCCCGATCGACGCGCAGCGCTGGACGATCGCGCTAGGGAGCGCGTTCATCATCTGGGTCGGGTTCGTGCTGCCGACGCTGGTCGCGACGCTGCGGTCGCGCGGGGTCGGGTGGTTGGCGGCCTTGGCCGACGCCGGGGCCTGGCTCGCGGCGATGCTGCTGCAAGCGGCCGTCCTCCAGCTCGTCGGGCTGATCCGGCCCTGAGCTCCAGTGGCGGTCGGGCAAAGGCGGGCATTTGCAAACTTAGCTTCACGTAATATCTGCTTTCGACCCATTGCGGACGTTCAGCGGTTCACCTGCTGATAGCTGATTTTGACCCCTGAGACCTCATTCTCCTGCTCGAAAAGCCGAGACTTGGCAGCGTTGCGTATCAGCAAACGGTGTGGTCCGAGCCATCTCATCTCTGCCCAAGGACCTCCCCAATCACCCGCTGCAGCGGCACCGTGGTCGTCGTCGGCGCGAAAGGTGTTGCCTCCACCGGACGGCTTATCTCGCGACCCTACCAAGGAAATTTGTGTAGAGAAACCGGTGGTAGCGCCGCAGTCACGTTGAAACATCACCGCGGTATGCAACCCGTCCGGCGCATCAGCGCGGCTGATTTCACTGTTCGCGCAGCCATCCGAGCAACCGCTCAGGGCAATCAGTCCCGCAGTGAAAACGCAGACCCGTAACATGACTTTGGCAGTAGCTCACCACCGGCCATCGTCAGTGTCCGCTTTCCACCCATAACGGACACTAGTAGCCAATGTCCGCTTTCGACCCGTTGCGGACGTTGGCTAATTATGAGAGGCTCTGCGACGGAGGGCCCAAGATGAGACTTGCCGCTATCGCCGCTTCGCTGTTGTTTGTCGCTCCGCTAGCGGCTCACCCTGCTGAAGGCGCTAAAAACCCACTCGTCGGTGCGTGGCAGCTTGAGCAGTATGTGGACACTCCAGACGGGGGCGCAACCGTCTACGCGTTCGGCAACCCACCTGTGGGCATGTTTGTGTTTACAGCCGACGGGCACGTTTCAATCAGTCTGATGCGAAACCCGCCGGCGGTCGATACCAAGAGCAGCGACCTTGACCCGGATGCATGCATTCCCGTGTGGTATTGCTCCTACTTTGGGACCTATCGATACAATCCGGCGGGTCCAAGCTGGACGACGCATGTCACAGGTGCGAACATCCCCAACTTTTTGGGGACGGACCAGCCGCGCACGTTCAAGATCGAAGGGGACTTACTCACCGTATCTGAAGTCTACCGCTCGGCGGATGGGAAGAGGGTTCAAGCGAAGCGCGTGTTACGCCGCGTTCGTCGCTAATGTTCTCCTTCCACACTTTACGGACGCTTCCTGTTCGAATGTGAATGGCCTGCGGTGTAGTCGGCGAACCCCGCGACGATCGTTCGAACGCAGTCTCCAGGTGTCGGCCCGCCCTTCCACATTCCTCGGCAGGGGCCGGTAAAGACGCCTGGGCGAGTTCGGTGAAGCCATTTCATCGCTTCGTCAAACTCTGGCGGATCATCCGAGCTATTCCAGACTTTCACGATACGACCATCTCGAAACGCGAGGTGAAAAACGTCCGTCACGTGATACGAAATTTTTAGAGCCGGAGCCAAGTCGTCCTTTACGGTCACTCCACAGCTTACCTCATCGGGCTTGTCGAGGTGGCATGGCTTTCGCCTTAGGACGACGTAGTTTCCAGCTTTGGCCCAGCCTTGATAATAGACGATGTCCCCTGTTGAGCCGCTAGCGTTCGCCATCGCCGCACGGAGACGTACTGGATTGAAGGAATAAAAATCGTCAATGAAGGCTGCCGCCACCGCCAGGGCCTTGGCTGCGGCAGGCTTATCAACGTCAGGCGCTTGAAGGGGTGAGCCGCCGACAAAGACGAACGTAATACAGGTAAGACCCGAGACGAATGCTCGCATGCGAAGAACCTTGCACACGGGACGTCTGTTTTCCACCCAAAACGGACATTAGCGGCTTCCCGCGCGCCCTCCCGCCAGAAAAAGCTTCCAATGTAGGATTTCGCCTGCTTGATTCATCGCGCCGCTAGCCGGCTCTTTCACATCGTCGATTCGTTTTCCGCTTTGCGCCTCGCCGGGCCGCGACCAAGGGTGTCCCGCGACATTCCCTTCGACAGGCTCAGGACAGGCTTAAGGTTACAAATCCCCCCGAAAAAGCCGTCGAACTCGGTAACCTTTGTCACTTTAACGGGCACATCCGCCCGCGCTCCCGCCCTCGCCTTCCGCGCCCTCTTCGCCTAAAAGGCCGCCATGCATTTTCTCGATCAGGCCAAGATTTTCATCCGCTCGGGTGCGGGCGGCGCGGGGGCGGTCGCGTTCCGGCGTGAGAAGTTCGTCGAATATGGCGGGCCCAATGGCGGCCAGGGCGGCAAGGGCGGCGATATCGTGTTCGTCGCGGTCGCCGGGCTCAATACGTTGATCGACTTTCGCTACACCCAGCATTTCCGCGCCGCGCGCGGCAAGGGTGGATCGGGGTCGAACATGACCGGCGCCGGCGGCGACGATCTGGTCGTCCAGGTACCGGTGGGCACGCAAATCCTCGCCGATGACGAAGATCGCACCCTGCTCGCCGACTTCACGACCGAAGGCCAGACGATCCATTTCCTGCGTGGCGGTGACGGGGGGCGCGGCAATGCCAGTTACAAGACCTCGACCAACCGTGCCCCGCGCCAGCATGGGCCGGGCTGGCCGGGCGAGGAACGCTATGTCTGGTTGCGGCTCAAATTGCTTGCCGATTGCGGGCTGCTCGGGCTGCCCAACGCGGGCAAGTCGACCTTCCTCAACCGCACCACCAATGCGGTCGCCAAGGTCGGCGAATATCCGTTCACCACGCTCCGCCCGCAGCTTGGCGTGGTGCGCCACAAGACCCGCGAGTTCGTCCTCGCCGACATCCCCGGGCTGATCGAGGGTGCGGCCGACGGCGCCGGGATCGGCGATCGCTTCCTCGGCCATGTCGAGCGCACCCGCGTTTTGCTCCACCTGGTCGATGCGGCGGGCGAGGATCCGGTCGAGGCCTGGCGGGTCGTCCGCGGCGAGCTCGAGGCTTATGGCGCCGGGCTCGAGGACAAGCCCGAAGTGCTCGCGCTTTCGCGGACCGATTTGCTGAGCGCGGCCGAGATCAAGCAGATCGAGAAGAAACTCGCCAAGGCCTCGGGCACCGCGCCGTTCATCATCTCGGCGGCGACCGGGACGGGGATCGAGCCGTTGCTCGATGCCATCCTCGACAAGGTCACCGGCGAGAAAGCCAGCGAGATCGAGGAAGTCCACGAGGGCGAATGGTCGCCGCTCTGACGGGTCGTCCGCTGAATTTGGCGATCACCGGCGGCACCGGTTTCGTCGGCCAGCGCCTGCTCGACCGGGCACTTGGCCAGGGTCATTCCGTTCGCGCCCTAACCCGCCGCCCGCAAGCGCCGCGCGATGGCGTGACTTGGGTCGAAGGCGCGCTCGATATGCCCGACAGCCTCGCTGCTCTGGTCGATGGAGCCGACGCCATCATCCACGTCGCCGGCGTGGTCAACGCCCCCGGCGCCGCGGGGTTCGAGGCCGGCAACGTCATCGGTACCGGCGCGATCCTCGCCGCCGCCGAGCAAGCCGGCATTCCGCGCTTCGTCCACACCAGCTCGCTCGCCGCCCGCGAACCGCAACTTTCGCTCTACGGCGCATCGAAATCTCGCTCCGAAGCCCTCGTCACCGCCTTCCCGCTCTCGACAATCATCGTCCGCCCGCCGGCGGTCTACGGCCCCGGCGACCGCGAAATGCTCGAGATGTTCAAAATGGCGAGGCGCGGCTTCGTCCTCCTCCCGCCGAGCGGCCGCTTGTCGCTGATCCACGTCGACGACCTCGCCAGCCTGCTGCTCGCACTCGTCGGATCGACCGATACCGGCGTGATCGAACCCGACGACGGCCAGCCCGGCGGCTGGACCCACCGCGCGTTCGGCGAGGCGCTCGGCGCCGCAGTCGGCCGCAAGGTCCGCACCATCTCGATGCCGCGGCTGATCCTCGCCCTCGCCGCCCGCGCCGATCGGCTGGCGCGCGGTGCCAACGCCAAGCTGACCCCCGACCGCGCGGCGTATTTCGCGCATCCCGACTGGGTTGCCGATCCGGCCCGCGCGCCCGCCGCGTGGCACGCCGCCATCCCGACCGCGCAAGGTCTCGCCGACACCGCGAGCTGGTATGCGGCGCACGGCTGGCTCGATGGCCCGGCTATTTGAGGAGGTTGTAGATCAGCTGGCCGACCACCGTCGCTGCGGTGACGATCATCCCCCAGAAGAAAAAGGTGTAGCTCCAGAACAGCCACTTGAACTTCGTGTCGCGGAGGACGTGCCCGTGATCCCACAAGTCGCGGGTTAGCCGGCGGTACGTTTCCTCCTCGGACCCCAGCACGCGCATCATCTCGTCGACGAATTCCTCGCGCGGGCAATCGATGTAGCTGCCGAAGAACAGGATATTGACCTTCTCGGCCGTCACCGGGTTCAGCGCCTTGCGCATCCGGTTGGGGCGCACGGTGAGCACGCCGAACAAGGTCGCGATGAACGAAAACATGGTCAGCACGAGCAACGGCGTGCTTGCCTTGCCTTCCGAAATGCTGCCGATCGAGAGCGAGAAGACGACGAAGCTCGCGCCGAGCAGGATCGAGGCCTTGCTGTCGGCCATCCCGGACAAGGTGAGGTTAGTTGAGTTGGCCGCCATCAGGAGGTTGTGAACCTCCTTCGGGAATTCATAGTCATGGTCGCCGAGCTGCGGCACGCGGCCATCGTCGACGACGATTTTGATCGGTTCGCGCTCGCTCATCATGCCACCCCGCGAATCGCAAATGCCGCGACACTAGCAAACATGCCGGTGATGAAAATTGAATAAGCGACCTTTAGCAGCCGATATTTCTTGTGCGCCAGCACCTGCCCGTTCTGGTAAACGTCGCGGGCGACCATCGCCAAAAACGTCTCCTGATCGGCCAGCCGGTTGAGCATCTCGGCGACATATTCGTCTTCCTTCATGTCGGCGAAACCACCGAAGAACATGAGGTTGCGCTCGCCCTGCAAATCCTTGGCGGCATGGATCGTCGGCATCACCGCCACCGCCGAGATCACCGCCGACAGGAAGGCGGAGATGCCGAGCACCAGCAACGGCAGCGGCAAATGTCCGCGCGACGTCGCCTGCGCCACGCAGATCGTGAACACCACGAACGACGCGACCATCATCATGCTCGCCTTGCGGTCGGCCATTGCCGACAGGTGATATTGCGCCTGGCTCGCGGTGCGGATCGCCTGGATCGCGTCGCCGCCATATTTACGTGTCTCGGTCATTACCCCGCCTCGCCCTCTTTGCGCCCCAATCGATTGCGAAACGCCACTGCCCCAACTAGGACCATATGATGACCGATCGCGACATTACTGCTGGCAAGATACTGGCCCTGATTGAACCATTCAACAAGAAGGGTGTCGAAGTCACCGAGGCGACCCGGTTTGCGCAGGACCTGGAATGGGACAGCCTGACCGTGCTCGACTTCGTTGCCAACACCGAGGACGAGTTCGACATCCTCATCACCATGAATCAGCAGGCCGAGATCGAAACCGTTGGCCAATTGGTCGACGCGGTCTTGGCGATTAAGGCGGCCTGACGTGGGCGATCTGTTCGACAAGTTCGATGCCCTCATCGGCCAGCGCGAGGCGTTGCTGTCGACCGGGCTGACCGATCCGTTCAACCTGGTGATGGAGAAAGTGATCTCGCCAACGGTCGCGATTTGCAGCGGCCGCAGAACGATCCTGCTCGGCACCTACAATTATATGGGCATGACGTTCGATCCCGACGTCATCGCCGCGGGCAAGCAGGCGTTCGACGAATATGGCTCGGGCACCACTGGCAGCCGCGTGCTCAACGGCACCTATTCGCCGCACAAGGATTGCGAGGCCGCGCTCAAGGAATTTTATGGGATGGACCATGCGATGGTCTTCTCGACCGGCTACCAGGCCAATCTCGGGATCATCAGCACCATCGCCGGCAAGGATGATTATATCGTCCTCGACATCGACAGCCATGCCTCGATCTACGACGGTTGCGCGCTGGGCAATGCCAATATCGTCCCGTTCCGCCACAATGATGTCGATGCGCTCGAAAAACGCCTCAAGCGGATCCCCGAGGGCGCTGGCAAATTGGTCATTCTCGAAGGCGTCTATTCGATGCTCGGAGACATCGCGCCGTTGAAGGAAATGGTCGCGGTGTCGAAGGCGGCAGGCGCGATGGTGCTGGTCGACGAGGCACATTCGATGGGCTTCATCGGCGAGCATGGCCGCGGCGTCGCCGAAGCGGAGGGCTGCCTGGACGACGTCGATTTCGTCATCGGAACCTTCTCCAAATCGGTCGGGACGGTCGGCGGCTTCTGCGTCTCCAACCATCCCAAGTTCGAGATTATGCGACTGGTGTGCCGACCCTATGTCTTCACTGCATCGCTCCCACCAAGCGTCGTTGCTGCCGCTGCAACCTCGATCCGCAAGCTGATGCACGGCGCCGAAAAGCGCGCGCATCTGTGGGCCAATTCGAAGAAACTCCACGCCGGGCTGAAGGCGCTCGGCTTCACGCTTGGCACCGACACGCCCCAGTCGGCGATCATTGCGGTGATCATGCCCGACCTCGAGCAGGGCGCGATGATGTGGGAGGCGTTGCTCAACGAGGGATTGTACGTGAACCTCGCCCGTCCGCCGGCAACCCCGGCCAACATGACCTTGCTGCGCTGTTCCTTATGCGCCGAACATTCGGGCGAGCAGGTCGACGAAATCCTCGGCATGTTCGCCGCTGCCGGTCGGGCGACGGGGATCATCGCCTGATCGCTCGGGACTCTTTCGCATCGGCGCGATGAAGACTAGGACGAGCCAATGAGCAACGGCGGGGACGATGCGCGGGGCGACTGGCGGGGCGGTTGGGCCGCGGCGATCGCTTTCATCGCGACTCTCGTCCTGCTTGGCATGGTCGTGCTGGTCTCCTTCTCCAACGACGCACGCGAGGAAGCGCTGACTGCTGAGCGGCACGCTTACGATGTGGCGCTGGTGTCCCGCAGCGTCAGCTCGAGCGCGTCGCGTGCCGAAGCCGCGCTCGGCCGGTTCGTCCTCGACGAGGAAATCAAAACTAGCGGCAACATTTACTACAGCCAGTGGCGGCTGGCTGGGAGCCAGATCAATCAGCTCAAGGCTTTGGTCCGCAACAATCCCGACCAACTCGAGCGCGTTCGCGATCTTGAGGCGCTCTATTCCCTGCGCGGTGACGAACTGGCGCTTCCGGCGCGCGCCGCAGTGCTCAAGAAGGGCCAGGGCGGAACGTCCTACTTCTTCGCCGCCGGCAAGACCCACACGCAGGAAAGACTCGACCAGAAGCTCGACGAAATCGCCTCCGCCGAGCGGGATGCGCTGCGCGAACGGATCACCCGGAGCCAGATCGTTACGGCCGAAGCCGACCGGCTGACCGATTATCTCAGCTGGCTTGGGATCATCGTCGGGCTTGGCGCGATCTTCCTCGGGCTGGTCGCGGTCCAGGCGCTGCGCCAGAACGCCGCCGCGCGCCGTCAGGCCGAGAGTGAGTCCGATCGCGCCGCGCAGCTGGAGGAAGCGGTCCGCGACCGGACCCAGGAATTGTGGGAGGCGAACCAGGCGCTCAAGTCCGAGGCGATCGAACGCCAGGCGGCCGAGGCCCAGCTTCGCCAAGTGCAGAAAATGGAAGCGGTCGGCCAGTTGACCGGCGGCATCGCGCATGACTTCAACAATATGCTCGCGGTCGTCGTCGGCGGGATCGACCTCGCGCGCCGTCGGCTGAGCGGCCCGCGCAAGGAAGTGATGCACCACCTGACCAGTGCGATGGAGGGCGCAACCCGCGCTGCTGCCCTGACCCGCCGCTTATTGTCCTTCGCCCGCTCCGAGCCATTGCTTCCGGAGCGGGTCGAAACCAGCGAGCTGGTCGGCAACATGTCCGATTTGCTCGACCGCACATTGGGCGAGCAGATCCGCATCGAACGCAAGCTGGCGCTCGACGCCTGGCCGGTATTCGTCGATCCGCACCAGCTTGAAAATGCGATCCTCAATCTCGCGGTCAACGCGCGCGACGCGATGGACGGCGAAGGCCAGCTGACGATCGCCTCGTCCAACGTCACCATGACCGCCAATTCGGTCGGCGACATCCAGCCGGGGGACTATCTCAAAATCTCGATCGCCGACGAAGGCTGCGGGATGAGCGACGAAGTCCGCGAGCGTGCGTTCGAGCCGTTCTTCACCACCAAGCCGGTCGGCAAAGGCACTGGACTCGGCTTGAGCCAGATTTTCGGCTTCGCGCACCAGTCGGAAGGCGAGGTCGGGATTGAAAGCGCGACCGGAAAGGGAACGACCGTGTCACTCTATCTTCCGCGGACCAAGGCGATCGCGCCGATCCGCATCCAGCCGCAGGTCAATGGCCGAGTCGTCGAGCCGACCGTTCCCGGCGCACGGATCCTGCTGGTCGAGGACGATCCGCGGGTCCGCGCGGCGACGGTCGGCGCGCTTGAGGATCTCGATTACCAGCCGATGGCCTGCTCGAGCGGCGCAGAGGCGATCGTGGCGTTCGACGGCGAGATCTTCGATCTTGTCATCTCCGACGTCATCATGCCCGAAATGACCGGCCCCGAGCTGATCCGCATCATCAAGGCCAGAAGGCCCGACGTCGCGGTGTTATTCGTCACCGGTTACGTCGGTGATGGCGAGGGCGACGATTTGGTCGGCTACGAATTGCTGCGCAAGCCGTTCACCGTCAGCGCGCTTGCCAATGCGGTCGCTTCGGCATTGTCGCGCCATGGCCGCCCGGCTAGCGGATCGCCCCCGATTTCAGGAGCCGCGGCAGCAGGCTGATCGCGGCCAGCAACGGATGGCGCTTCTGCCACGGTTTGAGCAGGATCTTGGTCCCCGCGTGGCGGTTGATCTTCCACGCAATATAGTCCGCGCCGCCGGCATAAGTCGCGCTCGCCTTGGCCAGCCTGAGCACCGAGAGCGCCTTGCCTTCGACCCGCCGCCGAACCCATCGGCCCGCATTGCCGGCGACCAGTGGCGCGGCCGCCTCGCCAAAGCAGCGATATCGATCGGGTTCGGCATCGACCACCGACTGACTGCGGCAATTGCGCTCGGCGCGAAGCTCGGCCGAATAGGTCAGCGCAAATGCCCGTCGCCACCAGTCGAGAATGTCCTCGCCCGCGATGCGCCCCGCTGCGCCAAGCAAGGTCGGTGCCGCCTTGGCGACCGCATCAACCGCCCGGCCTGTTGCGGCGTCATCGCTCGCCCACACGAGCCGCGAAGGCTGCGCGAACCGCGCCCACACCGACACGTTGCGCGTCGCGGGTCCGTTGAGCCGATCGAAGTCGGTTTCACTCAGCACCGCATATTTGGCCATCAGCCCATCATGCTCGAACGGAAAGACGTTGGGCGGGATCAATCGGTTGGCGGTCGCCATCCAGCGCTTTGCATAAGCCGCGCGATAGTCGGACACGATCAGGTAGAAATCGAGCATTAGGCCGTCGAACTTCGCCTCTCTGAGGCACGATCCGTAGAACAGCAACGCGCGGCTGGCGTCGTCATGTTTCGCCGCGATCGCCTGCGCCATCGCGCGCACTCGCGGATCGACCGGCATGTCGAGCTCGGCCGCCACAAGCTCGCGAAGACTGCCCATAGCGAGGTTCAGGCGGCGAGGCGGACGAACGACAAAGGCGAGGCGCGGCGCAGGTAGATCGGATGGCCAATCTCCGCGCTGAAGGTTTCGCCGTCGAGGATCACCTGGCTCGAATCGCCCTCGATGCTGATCTCGTCGGCTTCCTCGACATGGATCCCGGCCATCTTGGTCCGCCCGAGCCGCCCGCGCAGCGTCGCAACGAAGGCGCGCAGCAACGACCCCGAATGCTGTTCGACGGCGAAGAATTTCAGCGTCCCGCCGCTTTGCCCGCTAAGCTCGCTCGACAGCAGGAGCCGTTCCAGCGTGGTCACCGCAAGCAACGCGAACCGCCCCGTGATCGCGCCCTCGCGGCGCACCGAAATGCTCAACGGACGCGGATCGGGGGGAAGGAACTTCGCCTTCAAGCCAACGACTTGCTGGAGGACCACGGCGATTGCGGTGAGCAAATGGCTGATCGAATTGGGCAGGCCAAGCGGATAGATTCGGTGGCGGCAGTAAAGCATGATGTCGGCCAGCCCGGCGCCACCAAGGAACATGCCGATCACCGGCTTGCCGCCCTTGGCCCCGCCGCTCAGCGCGATCATCTCACGCGCCACGAGGTGCGGGGCGAGATCATGCTGGGCGAGCGCGACCAGCCGCTTAAGGGTGGTCACCGGGTCGCCGTGAACCCCTAGATCCATCGCGATCAAATTGGTCTTGCCGCTGGGCAGCACGGCGACGGGGGGTACCTCGCCGAGCGCATAATGGTCGCCGTTGTGCAATTCGGTCAGCGCCGCCTGGACGGTGCCGTCGCCGCCATTGATCACCAGCAGCTTGGGTTTGACCCGCGCGATGGTCTTCATTGCCTCGCCGATCTGCTCGGCATGCTCGACTTCGTAATGGAATACATCGGGATGGTCGGCGCAAAAGGCGCGGATTCGCGGCAGCTGTGCGATATTGCCCGTCGAGCGCGGGTTCGACAGCAAGGCGATCCGCGGGCGCACCATCAGCCGGGCTGGCCGACTGCCGCTAGGCCGGGATGACGACGATAAAGCATACTTTTGTCTCTCGGTTCGCTATAGCCGGACGGCTTGGTGCCGACCTTTGGGTGGCCAAGCTGGCATTCATCGGCGCGCTTTGCGGCCAAATCATGGTGTTGGGACGACAAAGTTGCGCAGCGGGAAATTGATTGACCGCTATCTGGCGAAAACCATCGCCGTTCCGATGATCGGATCTTTGATCCTCGCCGCCATGCTGCTCGTGCTCGAAAAGATGCTGCGCCTGTTCTCGTTCGTGGTCGATGCCGGCGGGCCGGTCAGCGTCGTTTGGCGGATGCTGGCCAATTTGCTGCCCGAATATTTCAGCCTCGGGATCCCGATCGGGCTGATGCTCGGTATCCTGCTGGCGTTCCGCAAGCTGGCGCTGTCGTCCGAACTCGACGCGCTGCGCGGCATGGGAATGGGTTTCGGCCGCTTGCTCCGCGTACCATACATGTTCGCCGCGGTGATGATCTTGATCAACCTCGCCATCGTCGGCTGGCTCGAGCCAATCTCTCACTACCGCTACGAGGGACTGCGCTTCGACCTTCGCTCGGGCGCGCTCGGCGCGGCGATCAAGGTCGGCGAGTTCAACCGTCTGGGCAAACGGCTGACGCTCAGGATCGACCATAGCAACGACCATGGCACGCAATTGAGCGGCATCTTCATCGCCATGGATGACAACAACGGCACCGCAGTTTCGGCGACCGCCGAGCGTGGCCAGTTCCTCGCCACCGACGATCCCGAGACGATCATCTTCCGCCTGAAACAGGGCCGGTTGATCCAGCAGGCGACCAAGTTCAACACGCCGCGGACATTGGCGTTCGACAGTTATGACTTGCCGATCAACCTGCCGGCCGGCGACCGCTTTCGCCAGCGCGGCGATGGCGAGGAGGAACTGACCTTACCCGAAGTGGCGCGCCAGGCTTTCTCGGGCGGCGATGTGAAGACTCGCCGGGCGGCCTGGGCCGACATGAACTTCCGGCTGGTCGAAGTCGCGATCATGCTGATGCTGCCGTTGCTGGCGGTCGCGCTCGCCGTTCCGCCCAAGCGAAGCAATTCATCGCTCGGCATCTTCCTGTCGATCATCATGTTCGTGACCTATCACAAGATCAATCAATACGGCCTGCAGATGGGCACACAGGGGCGGATCGAACCATCGCTGGCGTTGTGGGTGCCATTCGTCCTGATGAGCGCGCTGATCGCGTGGATGTATCATGTGCTCGCCCACCGGCCCGGCGGGCAGCCGATCGGGACGCTTGAGCGTGGTGCATCGAAGATCACCTCGACGCTCCGCAAATTGCTGCCCAAGCGCGCGGTGAGCGCATGATCAATTTCGACTTCTTCCCGTCGCGCCAGATATGTTTCTACCTGATCCGGTTGTTCCTGACTCGAAGCGCCGCGGTGCTGCTGCTGCTGGTGATGGTGCTGATGGCGCTCGATTTGCTCGGCGAGTCGGGCAAGATCCTCAAGGTCCAGGGCAATGGCCAAGCCGAGCTGTTGCATTATGTCGCCTTGCGCGTGCCACTGCTGATCCAGAAATTCCTGCCGTTCGCGGTGCTGCTCGGCACGTTGGTCACCTTCACCGGGCTAAGCCAGCATAGCGAAGTGATCGCAATGAAGGCCGCCGGGCTGTCGGCGCACCAGATTTTGGCGCCGTTGATCCTGGCGAGCCTATTGATTGCCGGACTCGCCTTTGCTTTCAATGAGCGGGTTGCGGTGCGATCGGCGCGGACGGTCAATGCGTGGTCCGACAATGATTATGAGCCGCTGCGCGAGTCGAGCGACTTGCTGTCCAACGTGTGGCTCAAGGTCGATAATGAATTCGTCCGCGCGCGGCTGGTGTCGGGTCGCGGCGCATCGCTCAGCTTGCGCGACGTCACGATTTACGAACGGTCGGGGCCGACGCTCGACCGCGTGATCGATATCGCCCGCGCGGTGCAGGATGGCCCGCGCTGGCGGTTCGAAAATGTGCGCAGCTACGACGCCAACATGAACCTCGTCCGGCAACAGGCGACGGGTTTCGGGCTTGCCGGGGTCACCCCCGACAGCTTCACCCTGGCCAAGGTCCAGCCCGACGAGCATGACTTCATGGAATTGCGCGGATCGATCGCGGAGCTCGAGGCGGCGGGCCGCCCGACCGACGAGGCAAGGTCGGGGCTGTGGCACAAATTGAGCGGGCCATTGTCGGTGGTGCTGATGCCGTTGTTGGCCGCACTGGCCGCCTTCGGACTGGCGCGATCGGGCAAGGTGCTGCTTCGCGCCGGGGCCGGGATGGGGCTCGGGTTCGCCTATTTCGTGGTCGACAACCTCAGCCTCGCGCTCGGCAATGTCGGTGCTTATCCGGCGTGGCTGGCGGCGTTCGCGCCATTCTTCCTGTTCCTGCTGATCGGCGAAAGCCTGCTGATCAGGAGTGAGGAGTAGATCCGCGCCACGAGCTGACCGCAAGCCGCCCGACGAGCGGAAACAGTCCGCGATAATTGGCCGAATGATAGGCCGAATCGTCGCCCATCTCGATCCGCAAGCGGCGATGCGCGACCGGCAAGGCGTGATACGGAATGCCGGGCAGCAGATGATGCAGCGCGTGATAGCGAAGCCCGACCGGCGCCCACAGTTCGGCCCAGATGCCCGGCGGGGGCACGTTGACGGTATCGAGATATTGCTCGGTGACGCTCATCGGATCGCCGTCATTCTCCCACAGATGCGCCACCAAAGTGCGGACTTGGTTGAGCAGCATCACGCCCGAAGCGACGGCGAGAAAGATCAGGAACGACCGCAGCGGGATGATGCCGGTGGCGACCATCGCCAGCAGTGCAATCCCCCACAGGCTCGCTGCGCCTTCCATCCACGCCCATTGCCGCGCGAACTCGCCTTCGGGCGACTTGCGGCGGAACAGGGGGTTGATCTGCAGGCCCGAGAAGCGCGCGACGACGAGCCTGCGCAGCGGTGGGATCAGCATCGACAGCGGCGCCAGGATTGCAAAGCGGACGATCAGCGCGACCGGCGCGAGCAAGGCGGCGAGGACGAACACCGGCAGCGTCCACGGCTTCATCAGCGCCAGCGGGAGATATTCGGGATCCTCGACCGTGCCATAGCGGATCTTGGCGTGGTGCATGTTGTGAATGCCTTCGTACATCAACGACGGCACGAACAACGGCACCCCGACCAATGCATTCCAGGCGAGCTTGAAACCCGGCAACGAGCCGGCCTTGAGATGGGTGATTTCGTGGATGAACAGCCCGGCGCGGTAAAGCGCGAGGATCGCCACCACGCCAGCGACCAGCGCCAGCGCAAGCACCGGAGTCGCGATCGTGAGCGCCAGCGCGCCATAGCCGATCACCGCCGACCCGATCATGTCGGCCCAGTAGATTGCCGGAATGGGACTGTTCAACTGCCGCGTGAGGTCGGCGGCCGCGCGCAGCATTGCCTTGTCGTCTTTTGGGCGATCATCAACGGCGCCGTCCCCGCGGCGGCGAAGACGGCGATCGGCCTGCCCCACTGGGGCGGCGTTCTTGGCGAGTGCGGTGATGGTCATAAATTTTTGTCCGACCGGCGGAATGGATGGAGATAGTGGCGTGATCATGGCGATTAAAGGGTGCGCGGCGGGCGCGCGTGACAAGCTGGGGGTGAAACGCTAGCCCGACGAATATGAACGACATCAAAATCCGTACCGTCGCCACCAAGCAGGACCGCAAGGCGTTCGTCGACTTTGCGTGGGCGGTGTACAAGGACGATCCGGCGTGGGTCCCGCCATTGAAGGACGAGGTCCACGGCCTGCTCGACCCGAAGAAGAATCCATGGTTCGGGCATGGCCGCGCAGCCCTGTTCCTGGCTGAGCGGGAGGGCCGCGTGGTCGGGCGGATTAGCGCGCAGGTCGACGATTTGGTCCAGACGCACATGGAGGCGGGGCTGGGCCAATGGGGCATGTTCGAAGCGCTCGATGGCGAGACCGCGGCGGCACTGATCGCGCATGCGGAAAGCTGGCTCCGGACTGAGGGAATGACCAAGGCGCTGGGCCCGATCTCGATCTCGATCTGGGATGAACCCGGGCTGCTGATCGACGGCTTTGACCAGCCGCCGATGGTGATGATGGCGCACCATCTGCCCACCTATCGCGCGTGGATTGAGGGGGCGGGCTACACCAAGGCCAAGGACCTCTACACCTACCAGCTCGACATCCGCATCGACATGGTCCCGGTGATCGACCGGCTGATCAAGGCGGGCGAGAAGAACCCGCGCATCCGCATCCGAGAAGTCGACAAGTCCAACTTCGACAAGGAAGCCGCGATCATCATGGCGTTACTCAACGACGCCTGGTCGGACAATTGGGGCTATGTCCCGCTGACCGAGGCCGAGATCGCTTATGCGGGCAAGAAACTGAAGCCGATCATCTATGAGGATCTGGTGCGGATCGCCGAGGTCGATGGCGATCCGGCGGCGTTCATGATTACCATTCCCGACGTCAACGAGATGATCCGCGACCTCAACGGCGACCTGTTCCCGTTTGGCTGGGCGAAATTATTGTGGCGGCTGCGCAAGCCGCGCACGACGCGCGTCCGGGTGCCGCTGATGGGGGTGGCCAAGAAATATCAGGGCGGGCGGCTGGCGGGGCAGCTCGCGTTCATGCTGATCGAATATATCCGCCGCGCCTGCGTCACCAAATATGGCGTGCATTATGGCGAATTCGGCTGGGTGCTGGAGGATAACCAGGGAATGATGTCGATCGCCCAACTGCCCGGCGCGGAGATCAATCACACGTACCGGATATATCAAAAAACCTTAGGCTAGCTCGATGCACACCGGGGCATGGTCGGAGGCTTTCTCCTCCCCGCGCGCCCATTTGTGAACCTCGGCGTTGCGCAGCCGATCGGCGGCTTGGGGCGAGCACAGCAGATGATCGATGCGGAACCCCGCATCGCGCTGCCACGCGCCGGCCTGGTAATCCCAGAAGGTGAACAACTTGGGCTCACCCGGATGGAGCGCGCGCAAGGCGTCGGTCCAGCCCTGGTTGACGAGCGTACGGTAGGCGGCCTGGCTCTCGGGCTGGAACAAGGCGTCGCCCGCCATCGCGCGGCGGCTGAAGGTGTCGCGATCCTCGGGGATGACGTTGTAATCGCCGGCGAGGACGGTTGGGCGTTCGGCGGCGAGCAGGCCGGCGGCGTGGGCATCGAGCCGCGCCATCCATTTGAGCTTATAGTCGAACTTCTCGGTCCCGATCGGGTTGCCGTTGGGCAAATAGATCGAGGCGACGACCAATCCATCGACCTCGGCCTCGATATAGCGGCTGTGCGTATCATCGGGGTCGCCGGGCAGGCCAATTTGGCGGAGCGTCGGTTGAGCGCCCCGGCTAAGGATCGCGACTCCGTTGAAGCCTTTTTGCCCGTGCCACACCGCCTGATAGCCCGCCGCCTCGATATCGCCGATCGGCAGCGCATCATCGGCGCACTTCAATTCCTGCAGGCAGACGATGTCGGGTGTTTCGCGCGCCAGATACTCGACCAACCGCGGCAGGCGCGCGCGGATGCCGTTGAGGTTGTACGTGACCAGCCGGGTCATCAGACCGAGAAGCTCGACCCGCAGCCGCAGCCCGAGGCCGCATTGGGATTGGTGACCTTGAACGCCGAGCCGCCGAGATCCTCGACATAATCGACCGCCGAACCGCGCAATAGGTCGAGGCTGACCGGATCGACCACCAGGGTCACGCCATCAGTCGCACTGCGAGCATCATCTGCGGCGAGTGACCCGAGTTCGAACTTGTAGGAGAATCCAGCACAACCGCCGCCGTCGACCGACAGCCGCAAAACGGGGGCAACGCCCTGTTTTTGCGCGATAAACGCTACGCGCTTGGCGGCGGAGCTGGTGAGGGAGATTTGGTCTGTCACGATTGAGAGATAGGGCCCACTGGGCTTTGCTGCAAGCAAGCTCCGCCCTGGAGTTGATCCGGGGTTAGCGGCCAGCGATCGGCGGCCCGCCCAGCGCGACATGCGCGCCGTCCATCGGCACGCCGGTGCCATTGCGCATTGCGAGCAGATAGTCGGTCGACTTCATGAACGGGATCGGATTGACCGCCTTGCCCTCGATCCGCACTTCATAATGCAGGTGGCTTCCGGTCGAGCGGCCGGTCGAGCCCATGCGGGCGATCAGCTGGCCGCGGGCGATGCGCTGGCCGGCTGTGACGAGGATCTGCGACAGATGCCCGTAGCGCGTTTCGATGCCGCGGCCATGGTCGAGCTTGATGAGGTTGCCATAGCCGCCATTATTCCAGCCCGCAGCGCTGACCACGCCGTCGGCGGTGGCGTAAATCGGGGTGCCCATCGGCCCGGCGAGATCGATCCCCATGTGGCGCGCGACGCTGCCGCTGAAGGGATCGGCGCGGGTGCCGTAGCCCGAGGTGAACGCGGCGATCTTGACCGGCTTTTCCGACGGGATGGCGATCGCGCCGACCTGGAGATTGTCGAGCTTCTTCCAGCTGGAGAAAAGCTGCTTGAAGGTCATGTCGCTGTCCTTGCCGACCGGCTCGAACGGCCCGCCCTGACCTAGCGCCGCCCCTTGACCTAGCGCCGTCCCCTGACTGAGCGACTGGGCGGCGGAGGTGGTTGCGATCTTGCGCAGCACGGCCGGATCGACATTGTCGCCGGCGAGCATCGATGCGAGCAATTGCTGGCGATCCTCGATGATCTTGATCTTCTGTTCGGTAAGCGAGGCAAGGCGGGAAATATCGTTGGAAACCGTCGTCGCGACCGGCGTCGCCACGGCGGCGGGGGTAAACACCCGAACCATCGAGTAAGCCGAGAAAGCAACCAGCAGGCCGAGCATCAAAGCGAGCAACATCTGCAGGTCGCCCGACAGGCGGAGGCGGCGAAGCTGCTTGCCGTCATGGACGAACAGGTCGCGGTCGCGAAACAACGCGCCCGATGCTGCCAAGATATTCGCCATTCCCGCTCGCTCCTAAAACATCACCAGACACTGCATCGACTAGCGCCGCGCAGTGGGGGTTATCGTTCAAAACGGAGCTCCCCAGCCCCTCGTCCCAGCATCTGCGTTTGCCCACGCGGTGGCTGGAGCATTGGGTTGTCCCCGAATGGTTAAGCAATTCAACTCCTTGTTCCATGGTTAAGGATGAATTGCATGAGCGGTGGGACGAAGTGAGGTTTTTCGTTGCGCTGCGTTAATAAAATTCCGCCTATCGCGCTGTTTCCTCTCACAGAATCGAAATATTCGCAGGGCGCTTGTGCGGCCCTCGCTTTGCTCTATTTGCGGCGGCGGGCCACGCCGTCCCAACGCGGCGCGCGCTCTCTGTAAGGAGAGAAGAATGACTGATCGACCGCCAACCGATGCGTCCGCGCATCGGACAATGCCACAATGTCGCCCTTCGCGACCGCATTTCTCGTCCGGACCCTGCGCCAAGCCGCCGGGCTGGTCCGCCGACAAACTCAACATTGACGTCCTCGGCCGGTCGCATCGCAGCGGGCTCGGCAAGGCGCGGCTCAAGCTGGCGATCGACCTGATGCGCGAGACATTGCGCCTGCCCGACAGCCACCGCATCGGCATCGTCGCCGGATCGGACACCGGCGCATTCGAAATGGCGATGTGGGCGATGCTCGGCCAGCGCGGGGTGACCGCCTTGGCGTGGGAGAGCTTTGGTGAAGGCTGGGTGACCGACGCGGTCAAGCAATTGAAGCTCGACCCCAATGTCGTCCGCGCGGACTATGGCGCGTTGCCCGATCTGGGCGCGGTCGACTGGTCGCACGATGTCCTGTTCACCTGGAACGGCACCACCTCGGGCGTCCGCGTCCCCGATGCCGACTGGATCCCCGCCGGACGCGAAGGCCTGTCGCTCGCCGACGCGACCAGCGCGGTGTTCGCCTATGATATCGACTGGGACAAGGTCGATGTCGGCACCTTCAGCTGGCAAAAAGCGCTCGGCGGCGAAGGCGGGCACGGGGTGCTGATCCTCGGCCCGCGCGCGGTCGAGCGGCTCGAAAGCTTCACCCCCGACCGCCCGCTGCCCAAATTGTTCCGGATGACCAAGGGTGGCAAGTTGATCGAGGGGGTTTTCACCGGCGAGATGATCAACACGCCGTCGATGCTGGCGGTCGAGGATGCGATCTTCGCGCTCGAATGGGCCAAATCGGTCGGCGGCCTCGACGGCATGATCGCCCGGACCACCGCCAATGCGGCGGCGCTCGACGCCATCGTTCAGGGCCGCGACTGGCTCGGCTATCTCGCCACCGACCCCGCCAGCCGATCGACCACCAGCGTGTGCCTGACCGTCGCCGGCGCCGACGCCGACCGGATCAAGGCGATCGCCAAATTGCTCGAGGCCGAGCATGTCGCCTACGACATCGCCGGATATCGCGATGCGCCGCCGGGCCTGCGTATCTGGTGCGGTGCGACGGTCGACGCGGCCGACGTCGCCGCGCTCGGGCCGTGGCTCGACTGGGCGTACGAACAGGCACAACCCTAACCGTCTTTCCCGCGAAAGCGGGAATCCCGCTCAACTTTTGTAACCCAAGAAGCACGATCCCCGCTTTCGCGGGGATGACGAGGTAAGAAAAATGACCCACCCTACGCCCAACGTCCTCATTTCCGACCAGATGGACCCCCGCGCCGCCGCCATCTTCCGCGAGCGCGGGATCCACGTCGACGAGATCACCGGCCAGACCCCCGACGAACTCGCCGCAATCGTCGGCGACTATGATGGCCTCGCGATCCGCAGCTCGACCAAGGTCACCCCCGCGATCCTCGCCGCCGCGACCAACTTGAAGGTTGTCGGGCGCGCCGGGATCGGGGTCGACAATGTCGATATCCCCGCGGCCACCGCGCGCGGCGTGGTGGTGATGAATACCCCGTTCGGCAATTCGATCACCACCGCCGAACATGCCATCGCCCTGATCTTCGCGCTCGCCCGCCAATTGCCCGAGGCCGATGCCTCGACCCAGGCCGGCAAGTGGGAGAAAAACCGCTTCATGGGGGTCGAGGTAACCGGCAAGACGCTCGGCCTGATCGGCGCGGGCAATATCGGCTCGATCGTCGCCGACCGCGCGCTGGGTCTCAAGATGAAGGTCGTGGCGTATGACCCGTTCCTGACGCCCGAACGCGCGGTGGCGTTGGGCATCGAGAAGGTGACGCTCGACGAGCTTCTGGCGCGTGCCGATTTCATCACGCTGCACACGCCGCTGACCGACCAGACGCGCAACATCCTGAACGCCGAGGCACTCGCCAAGACCAAGCGCGGCGTGCGCATCATCAATTGCGCGCGCGGTGGCCTGATCGACGAGGCCGCGCTCAAGGACGCGCTGCGCGGCGATGAGGGCGGGTTCCCCAGCCTGACGCCGGTGGCCATTGCGGCGCTGACGCTGCAGTACCGCGAGCATCCCGGCTGGACCGCACAGCTGCACCTGGACAACTTGCGCGTGGCCTGCAACGAGGCGGACTCACCGGTGGCTTCCTACGCCACCGTGCGACGTTACCTGCGCGCCCAGGGCATGCATCGTCAGGCGCGCCCGATGCGAGCCACCGAGGGCGCCATTGCAGCGCGGGATCGCCTGGAGCAACTGGAGGTGCGCAGCTTCGAGGTCGAGCACGTCGCCGCCCTGTGGCACCTGGACTTCCACCACGCCTCGCGCAAGGTGCTCACCCGCGCCGGCGCCTGGGTCAAGCCGATGTTGCTGGGCGTCATCGACGACAGATCACGTCTGGTCTGCCACCTGCAGTGGTACCTCGACGAGACGGCGCACAGCCTGGTGCACGGCCTCACCCAAGCGTTCATGAAGCGCGGCCTGCCGCGCGCGCTGATGACGGACAACGGCGCGGCCATGCTCAGCGAGGAGGTCACCACGGGGCTGGCCACGCTGGGCATCGTGCACCAGACCACGCTGCCCTACAGCCCGTACCAGAACGCCAAGCAGGAGTCCTTCTGGGGTCGCGTGGAGGGCCGCCTGATGGCCATGCTCGAGGGCGAGCAGGCCTTGACGCTGGAGTTGCTCAATGAGGCGACCCAGGCCTGGGTGGAACAGGAATACCACCGCACGGTGCACACCGAGCTCAAGACCACGCCGCTGGCGCGCTACCTGGCCGGGCCGTCGGTGGCGCGCAGATGCCCCGACTCAGGCGTGCTGACCGACGCCTTCCGCATCGAGGTGCAGCGCCGTGCACGCCGTGCCGACGGCACGCTCAGCCTGGGCGGTGGCCGCTTCGAGATCCCGTCCCGGCTGCGCCACTTGAGCGTGGTGCATCTTCGCTATGCCCGCTGGGACTACAGCCGCGTCGACATCGTCGACCCGCATACAGCTCATCAAAATCAGGCCAATGGCCAGCGCCGGCGGCTGGACCCTGTGGGCCAGGACTTGTCGCCGCTGCCGCCCACGGGCATGGCGCCGCTGCTGCGCGAGTTGCTGGCCGAGTACGCCGCCACCGGCATGCCCCCGGCGTACCTGCCTGCGGCCGAGCCCACGGCCGCCGTCACGCCCGCTGTAAAGCCCACCAACCCGCCCGAGGCAGACCCCGCATGAACCAACGACTCCTGGCCCTGTACGGGCTGAAGTGGAACCCCTTCTCGCCAGAGTTGCCCACCGAGGCGATCTACGTGCCACCCAAACTGGAGAACTTCTGCTGGCGCATCGAGCACGCGCAGATCCGCGAGGGCGGCTTCGCGATGATCCACGGCGACCCGGGCACGG
>ENA-OFCX01000289-OFCX01000289.1-metagenomes-genome-assembly--contig:-NODE-289-length-28024-cov-4.308842_pt1 | contig 28024 bp, 24 predicted proteins | sample MGYA00153384_OFCX01 | MGnify analysis MGYA00153384
TTGCGCCGACGGCGGCGATCGGGTCGCTGCCATTCGCACCGGAAGCCTCCTTCCCTGCGATGGTGGCGATGCGCGAGCGCTACGGCGCCATGCTTTTCGGGCCGTACGGATTTCGCGACAGCTTCAATCCGTCGCTCGTGACCCGGATGCCTGTGCGCATGGGCCGCATCGAGCCCGGACTGGGTTGGGTCGCGGGCGATCACCTTGGAATCGATCAGGGAACGATCATCGCGATGCTCGAGAATTATCGGTCCGAGCTGGTCTGGAAGACCATGCGCACGAACCCGTATCTCGTGACCGGGCTGCGTCGCGCTGGATTTACGGGCGGCTGGCTGGACAGTCCTGTCGCCCGACCGTGATTGGGCACTGACGTGGCCTCGACGCGGCTTTCATCGTGCCGCGCCACAGCGCAACCACACGCGTCGAAACTGCCGGACTCGTTGCTGTAACAATTCATACGGACGGTGATGGTGATCGACACCGACCACTTCAAGGTCGTGAACGACACGTACAGCCACCATGCCCGCGTCGCCGTGCTGCGTCACAACGCCGCTGACATTGCCGCGGCCTCGCACGCAATGGACTTTGTCGCACGCTTCAGCAGCAAAAAGATTCGTGATGTTGCTGCCGAGCACCAATTCGTATTTGCCGAGCTCGTCGCGCAAAGTTTGATCACATCGGTGGCGACACAGGTCGTCGAGATCGGCAAAAAGTTGGTTCGCTACACCGTCATTGCCGTTATGGCGCTGATGGATTCAGACCTCAGCGGCAGCGACTGCTTGATGCAGCGAGCGGATCAGCACAGCACGTGGCAAAGCCAGATGGGCGCATTCGCGTGGTGCGATGGACCGACGAGCTCAAAATTACCCCCGTCATGAGCGTCGTCACAGCGGGCTGAGACGGCTACTAGCGAGTCCGGCCATAAACCGTTTATGGTATTGTTCCGTGTTTTAATCCGGCTGCAGCGCCGAACGTCGGCACGTACTGTCACGCACTGTTCCCTGCTGACATCGCAACATTTGACTGCATCTGACGGACGGAGCCGTGGAGGGTGCAGTTACGATGGCGTGAGAGTTGCCTCTCGGCGTGGTCACCTGCGTACACATGCGCAGGCTTTGGCCTAACCCTCCCGACGGAGAACGCCGATGGTCAACTTCACCACCGTACCAACACGGTTGTTTGCCGCGTTGTCGTTCAGCGTGCTCGCCGCTGCATCGACTGCACCAACGCTGCAGGCACAAACCACGACCGTGACGTTCAATTCGCTGACCGAAAGTTCACCAGGCTCAGGCACGCGCTTTGTTGGCAATTGCTACACGGAAAGCGGATTTCGCTTCACGGCTGTCGGACTGCCATGCACGGGGGCTCCATCCGAGAATGCATTTGTTGCAGGGGGCCCGAACAGTCCGGTCTTCGGTGGAGGCACGACGCCGTCACTGCTGCTGAACTCGCCCATTGCAACCCTGATCAATGTCAATCGGGTGGACGGGGCATTCTTCACGTTCAGCTCGATCCAGCTGGCACCGTTTGATGGTGCGCGTACGACCGTCGTATTTACCGGCATGCGCGTCGGTGGCAACGTGAGCCGCACTTTCACGCTCGGCGGTGCGCAGATGGGATTCATGACCTTCTCGTTCGCTGATCTCTTCACGAACATCAGCGCCGTCCAGATCGCCGCGACCAACGAGTTTGGGGAGCCACTGGTCAAGTTCGACAACTTCACAGCCATGGCGCCGTCGGTCGGCGTGATTCCGGAACCGCAGACGTATCTGCTGATGGCCAGCGGAATGTTTGGAATTGCCGTAATCGCGATTCGCCGGAGGACGCGCTCATGAATACCACGCATGATGATGTCTCGGGTGCTGCAACGCATCCGGAGCCTGCGCGGAATCGCCGAGAGTTTCTGCGCTTTGCCGGTTTGACTGGTGCCGCCGTCGCCTTCGCCGGTTGCTCGAGCGGAAGCCCGGAATTGCTCGCACCCGCCAGCACCCCTTTGGGTGCCGTGATCGGTGTGGATGGTTCAGTGACACTCGATTTCTCGAATGAGCTCGACGTGCTCAATTACGCGTACGCTCTCGAGCAGCTCGAGGCGGCGTTCTACGTGCAGGTAGTAGCCAATGCCTCATTCGGCACGACGTTCGCAGCCAATGAGCAGCGTGTTCTGCGCGACATTCGCGATCACGAAGTGGTGCATCGCAATTTCTTGGCGGCTGCGCTCGGCTCAAACAAGATCCCGAATCTCACTCCCAAGTTCGGCACGATCAACTTTGCCAATCGCACCAGTGTGCTGCAGACGGCAAAGACATTCGAGGATCTTGGCGTGAGTGCCTACAACGGTGCGGCGCGTTACCTCAAGAGCGCCGAATACCTGACGCTGGCGGGCAAGATCGTGTCGGTCGAGGCGCGTCACGCGTCGACCATCCGTGACATTCTGAATCCTCGCAGCGGCGACTTCGCCCCGACAGCATTCGATCTGGCGAACACGCCGCAGACCGTGCTGACGGCAGCAGGCCCGTTCATCGTCGAGTCAATCACCGTCATCAACACCTAGGAGATACGAGACATGTCCAACTCATCGGATGCAACTCGCGTCCTCGACTCGATCGACACCGAGATTGCCGAGCAGTTGCTCTCACGTCGTGCGGCACTTGCGCGTGGCGCGAGCACTACGGGCGTCGTGATGGCTGGCCTGCGCATGGGCACCGTGCCGGCGGCTCTGGCCGCGCTGTCAACGTCCGCCTTCGGTCAGGGCGGTCGTCTGCCAACGGTAGTCACTGGCGTGTTGAACTTTGCACTCCGACTCGAATATCTCGAGTTTGAGTTCTACAATCGTGGCCTTGCGGCCGCCAGGCTGATTCCAGCGGCCGATCGCACGATTTTCACTACGATTCAAACGCACGAGAACGTGCATGTGGAGTACCTGCGCACGGCTCTCGGCGCTTCTGCGCGTCCAAAGCCGACCTTCGATTACACCGCAGGTGGCGGAAGCGGCACTGGTCCATTTGCAGATGTCTTCACCAACTACGCGACGTTCCTGGCCGTCGCGCAGGCATTCGAGGACACTGGTGTTCGCGCGTACAAGGGCCAGGCGCCGACGCTGCTGCCGTACAAGGATGTGCTGCAGGCCGCATTGACCATTCACTCGGTCGAGGGACGACATGCTGCCGAAGTGCGTCGGCTGCGCGGCAACTTTGCGGATAACGAGCCGAATCAGGGCTGGGTCACGCTCGCGCTGACTGACATTCCGGGCACCGCTGCCGTGTATGCCAATGAGCAGAACACGATGCAGGGCGGGATCGACGTCACGACCATCGTGACGGGGATCGCTGCGAAGGAAGTCTCGGAGGCGTTCGACGAGCCACTCACGATGGCAGAAATTCTTGCGATCGTGACGCCGTTCATCGCCGCCTGAATCACAGTCATGAGTCGCTGCGCGCATGTCGGGATACCGGCATGCGCGCAGTCGGCGTGGTGCGCTTTCATGCTCCGGATGCGCTCAGCCGCGTTCCCGTCACCATTCAATGCTCGAGGAAAGAAAAATGCACACCAGATTGCCCGCCATGTGCCTGCTGCGGCCGCGCCTGACGCGACTCCCGGCCACGCTGATGTTGTTCACGATCACCGCCTGTTCAACGGGCGGGCGAACTGCCAGCGATACGACGACAGCCATGCGCACCGACACCACGACGCGTGCCGACAGCCTCGGTGGCATGTCGGGCTCGGTACGAGCCTCCACTGAGCAGGCAAAAGTGTTGGATGAACTCGCAGCCCTTGGTGGCAAGCCGCTCGATACCTTGTCGCCTGAAGAAGCGCGTCGTCAGCCGACACCCGCCGATGCGGTGAAGCGCGTGCTTCAGAAGAACGAAGCCTCCGTCGCGCCCGAGGCCGTGGGCAAGGTTGCCGACCGCACCATTGCGGGCCCGGGTGGTGTGCTTCCCGTGCGCATCTACACGCCCGCCGGCACCGGTCCGTTTCCAGTCATTGTGTACTTCCACGGCGGTGGCTTTGTGGTCGCTACCATCGACACCTACGATTCGTCGGCGCGTGCACTTGCCAACGCGGCTGGCGCGGTGGTGATGTCAGTGGAGTACCGCAAGGCGCCGGAGCACAAGTTCCCGGCGGCCCACGATGATGCCTATGCGGCTTACCTCTGGGCCGTACGTAACGCATCGCAGATCGGCGGGGACAGCACGCGCATCGCGCTGGTTGGTGAAAGCGCCGGCGGCAACCTCGCACTCGCGACGGCCATGCAGGTTCGAGACAGTACCGGCGTGCGAGCCCCGGTCAGCATCGTGGCCGTGTATCCCGTGGTGGGCAGCGACACGACGACGGAAAGCTACACGCGCAATGCGCTAGCCAAGCCGCTGAACCGCCCAATCATGACTTGGTTCTTCCGGCATTACACGCGGTCGTCGGCCGATGCCACGGATCCGCGTCTGAACATCGTGGGTGCAAACCTGAAGGGGCTGCCGCCGGTCACGATCATCTCCGCCGAGATCGACCCGCTGCTGAGTGAAGGCGAGCAGCTCGCCTTAAAGCTGCGCGACGCCGGCGTCACGGTGAGCCAGCGCATGTGGCCGGGTACGGCGCACGAATTCTTCGGGCAGGGTGCTGTGGTTCCCGCGGCGAAGGAAGCGGTGCAGTATGCCGCTGACGCACTCAAGGCCAGCTTCCGGAAGTAGCGGGAAGCGCAACACGCTGCACGGTGTGTGCGGGGCTGCACGAAGTTCGCGCGCAGCATCCGCGACGGTGTACGCTGGAGCAGTGGCTGCCGCATCAGGTGCGGCTACCGCTTCTTCGCCAGCATCGTCCGGCGGCAGCTCGCAGCGCGGCAGTGGCATGGATAGCGCTGCTTCGCCGCCGGCGTGTGCCGCTCGGGCAGAGTGAACGCGTAGTCATACGCCAGCTCTTCACCGACCTGAATGTCGCGGATCGTCTCGATCCAGATTCGCGCGTCCTCGATCACCGCATCGCAATTCGGGTCGCACGAGTGGTTGATCCAGCGCGCGTCGTTGCCATTCACCGCAGCATCGATCACGACGGCGTCGTCGATCGCAAACAGAAAGGTGTGATGCCGCTCGCCGGCCACGTCGGGATACCGTGCCTCGGCTGCCTGTGGCGACAGTCGCTCACCGGCATACTCCACCAGGCGCGTGCCTGCGGGAATACGGTGGGTGGCGAAGGCGCCATGCCCCTGCATGGGCGAGGGCCGCACGGCGAACGGCGGTGAATTGGTGGCGTCGTACATCGGCATCCATCAAATCTGGCCGCTCCGCAACCTCGTCGGGGGGAATGCGATCCGTGTGCTATGACGACTTGGTCTGCTGCGCTGCCGTCGTGCCGTGCAGGCGACCACATTTGACGGCCAATGAACGCACCTCCCGCCGTCTCCGTCGTCGACAGAACCGCATTCCTGCGCGTGGTGGCGGCATACAAGTTCGTGCAGGCAGCGGTCCTTATCGGAGTGGGGCTCGCGACGATGCGTCTGGTGCGGCCGGACGTCACGGCATCGTTCCAGCAGTGGGTGCAGGATCTGCCCGCAGGCTACGTGCAGCACGTCGCCGAGAAATTTCTCCGTTGGGTCTCCGGGCCGGGCACGGGGCGCGCGGTGATCCTGGGGGGCGCGCTGCTCGCGTACGCGGCGTTGTTCGTGGTAGAGGGCGTGGGGCTCTGGATGCAGCGGCGCTGGGCCGAGTGGCTGACCGTCGTGGCCACGGCAGCGCTGATCCTGCCCGAAATCTACGAATGCGTTTCTCACCCTTCCCTGATGCTCTTCATGCTGCTGGTGGTGAACAGCGCTGTAGTCTGGCTGCTGATCCAGCGGCTGCGGCATGAGCTGGCGATGGACGCGCGGCGGGGAAAAACGGGCAACGGTCCAACCAATTCCGCATTTCGGCCCCGGTCGGGTTAACTTGCATAGCTTATGACATTGAGTCCCACAAGTTCAGAACACACCGACGCCGGCTTTTCCGGACTCGGTCTCGATCCGCGCCTCGTCGGCGCATTGGCAGGGCTGGGTTACGAAGAGCCGACGCCAATTCAGCGCGAAGCAATTCCTCCGCTGCTGGCCGGTCGTGACATCCTCGCACAGGCAGCCACTGGAACCGGCAAGACGGCAGCGTTCGCGCTCCCGCTTCTGCATCTCGTCGATACAACCGCGGCGGCGCGGTCGCGCACCAAGGCGCTGATCCTGACGCCGACGCGAGAGTTGGCGATGCAGGTCGCCGAGGCTGTGCACAAGTATGGCAAGGCGATGGGGATCATCGCGCTGCCGATTTACGGCGGCTCCGCCATGGATACGCAGATTCGCGCGCTTCGTCGTGGTGTGGATGTCGTGGTCGCGACACCTGGTCGCGCGCTCGATCACATCCGTCGCGGTACGCTGCTGCTCGATGCGGTTCGCATCGTCGTGCTCGACGAAGCGGATGAGATGCTGGACATGGGTTTTGCCGAGGATCTCGAGGCGATCCTGGCGGCCACGCCGAAGGAGCGCCAGACGGCCCTCTTCTCGGCGACGGTTGCACCGCGCATCGCACAGATCGCCCGCAAGCACCTGCGCGACCCGCTCACGGTCAGAATCGACAGGGTGAAGGTCGAGCCGGGCCAGACCGCGAAGGTGCGACAAGTGGCGTACATCGTGCCGCGCGCACACAAGATGGCCGCGCTGGGACGTGTGCTCGATGTCGAGCAGCCGACCTCCGCAATCATCTTCTGCCGCACGCGCACCGAAGTCGACGAACTCACCGAGACCATGAACGCGCGCGGCTACCGCTGCGAGGCGCTGCACGGTGGGCTCTCGCAGGATCAGCGCGATCGCGTGATGAAGAAATTCCGCGCCGAGAAGACCGACCTGCTGGTCGCAACTGACGTCGCTGCGCGCGGGCTGGACATCCAGCATGTGTCGCATGTGGTGAACTACGACGTGCCGACATCGACCGAGGCGTACGTGCATCGCATCGGCCGCACCGGTCGCGCCGGTCGTGAAGGTGTCGCGATCTCGCTGGCCGAGCCGCGTGAACACCGCATGCTGCGCAACATCGAGCTGGCGACGAAGTCGAAGATCGAGATCGCCACGGTGCCGACGGTCGCCGATCTCCGCACCCGTCGCCTGGAACTGACGAAGGCGTCGCTGCGCGAGGGCATCCTGGCCGGTGACCTGGACGCATTCCGTAGCATCGTGGAATCGCTGGCCGACGAATTCGACGTGATGGACGTGGCCGCCGCCGCCGTGAAACAGCTGGAGCTGTCTACGGGTGGCAGCAGCGACGAGAAGGAGATTCCGGCCGCCGAGCCGCGTCGTGGTGATCGTCCGGAGCGCACGGAGCGTTCAGGCCCGCCGTCGCGCGGCGACCGTCCTGAGCGCAGCTCGACGCGCTTCGAGCGTGCAGATCGTCCGGAGCGCACCGAGCGCACAGAGCGTCCCGCCGCACCGCGAGGCGATCGCCCGGATCGACCTGCGACAGCTCCTCGTGCCGAAGGCGATCGTCCGGCCCGTCCCGCCGCCCGCAAGCCAACCTGGGATGTTGCCCGACTCTACATCGGCGCCGGCCGCCTGGCCCGCGTCCGTCCGGGTGATCTGGTCGGGGCCATCGCGAACGAGTTGCAGCTCGACGCAAGCGTGGTTGGTGCAATTCAGATCCAGGACAAGTTCTCGATCGTGGAAGTGCCGGACGAAATCGCGGACGACATCATCGACGCCCTTCGTAATACGACGATCAAGGGCAAGCGGGTCATCGTTCGGCGCGAGCGTGACTGATCACGGTGCGCTGAACTGAGGTTTGCTCTTCGTGTGAGAGCGTCAACTCCTTTCTCACGGAGACGCGGGGCCGCGAAGGAACTGCAAAAGCTGTAGGAAATGCGTGTTCGCATGCGCAGTTCCTACAGCTTTTGTTTTTTTGAAACGCAGACCGGGTCATCTTTCGCGCCGATGTCCGGCTCTTCTCCGCGGCTCCGAGGCTCCGCGTGAAAAGAGTTGACGATGCGCATGAAACCGCCGAGATCAGGCCGCGCGCACCTCGACGACAGGCTTCGGCGTCTGCGGCGGCTGGCGGTAGACCCAGAGAGCAACGGCGATGCCGCCGATGATCATGAGGCTCGACAGCAGCTGCCCCATCGTGATTCCGCCGGCGAGAAATCCGAGCTGGGCGTCGGGCTGGCGGGTGAGTTCCACGAGCGAGCGGATGATGCCGTAGCCGATCAGGAAGGCGGAGCCGCCAACACCGGGGCGCCACCAGCCTTCGCGCCGCGCCTTCGCCTCGAACCACCAGAGAAAAATGCCCAGGATCACGCCTTCGCCCAGCATCTCGTAGAGCTGCGAGGGGTGGCGCGGCACCTGTTGCGGGTCGGTCGGGAAGACCATTGCCCACGGCACATCGGTGGGGCGACCATACAGCTCGGCGTTGATGAAGTTGCCGATGCGACCGAACGCGAGGCCCGGCGTGGCGCACAGCGCCAGCGTGTCGGTGAGCGTCATGATCGGCACCTTGTAGCGCCGCGCCGTCCAGATGCAGGCGATGATCATGCCGGCGGCCGCGCCGTGGAACGACAGACCACCATTCCAGACCTTCAACCAGTCCAGCCCAGTGAGCAGCGAGCGGTCGTAGACCAGCACGTACATTGCGCGGGCGCCGAGCAGCATGCCGACGAACATCGCGGTCAGGAACGTGTCCAGCCCCTCCTGCGTCAGCGGCAGCGTGCCATCCCTCATGCGCTTGCGGCAGAGTCGCGCAGCCACGATGTAGCCGAGGACGTACATCATGCCGTACCAGCGCACGCGGAGCGGGCCGATGTGGATGATGTCGGGCGAGATGTTTGGGTAGGGCAGCGTCATGGCACAAAGCTACATGCGTCGAATGATGTTGCTCATGTGGGGCGAGCCGCTGCGTGGCGATCCATGGAATCCCTGTCGCGGTCTGGATAGCCTGCCTTACCTTCTCGCGTGACCAGAGAAGCAAGTCCAGCCGCCGGCGTACTGACGATCGTCGTGATTGCCGATGAGCCGCAGATCCGCCGTCTGGTCGCGAATGCGCTGACCGCCGACACATTGCTCGGCACCGATGCGGTGTGCTGATTCCGCGGCCGTGCGTGGGTGACGGCGCATATGGAAGGCCGTCAGTTCGGCGTCTCCGATTGATTACGCGTGAACGTGCTGCTGCTCAACATCGCAATCGATTCCAGCTTTCCAATGCCGCGCGCTGCATCGTCTGCGCCGTCGGCCGCGCCAACCAATCGCTGAGCTCTCCCATGACACGCTTCTTCCTTGCTCGGTGCGCAGTGACGATCGCCGCATGCACGCCCATGCTCGCTGAAGCCCAGACGGCGGCGAGTGACACTGCACCAAAGATCACGGTTGGTGCATTCGTCGACGGCTACTTCGCCTGGGACGTCGGACGCCCACCGTCGTTTGACCGATCGTTCGCTGGCGGTACCACCTTCACGACGCAGCCTGCGCGACACAACGAGTTCAACGTCAACCTGGCATTCATCGAGGTGAAGCTCGATGCGCCACGCTACCGGGGCCGCGTCGCGCTGCAGACCGGCACCTCGGTGCAGTCGAATTATGCCGGTGAGCCGACCAACGGCACGGTGAGCGGGCCCCTGGCGGCGCGCATGATCCAGGAAGCGGTGGCGGGCGTACGGCTGGCGGACAACCTGTGGGTGGATGGTGGCATCTTCTACTCGCACCTGGGCATGGAGTCGTGGGCGTCGCGCGACAATCTCACCTACACGCGCTCACTGGTTGGTGACTACTCGCCATACTACCAGAGTGGCGTGAAGATGACCTGGACACCGACTCCGAAGCTGACTGCTCGAGTTGATGTCGTGAATGGCTGGCAGAACATCTCCGAGAACAACTCCGGCAAGGGGGCGGGCGCTCGGCTCGATTACGCCGCCACGTCATCAACCTTGGTCAGTTACTACAATTTCTTCTCGAACGAGGCGGGCTCACGGCTGCGCACCTTCAATGGCGTCGGTGGCAGGCATGCGATTGGCAAGCTGACCCTGCTGGGCGAGTTCGACTACGGAACACAGCGGCGTGTAGTCGGCGAGGATGGGCAATCGACGTGGACTGGCTGGACGGCAGTCGCCAGAGTGCAGGCCGCGCCGACAGTGGCCTTCGTGGCGCGAGTCGAGGGCTACAACGACCGGGATCAGGTCATCCTGTCGACCGGCGCCGTGGAGGGTGTCAGCAATCCGGCATTTCGTGCAGTGGGCGGATCCATTGGCGTGGACGTGACACCGGTTCCGCGCGTCGCGTTTCGCACTGAATTACGAGGCTGGCGTAATCGTGAGGCCATTTTCCCCAATGGCCGCGTCGGTGCACCGCGCCCGGAAAGTGCCTTCGTGGTGACCTCGCTCGCGCTTTCCTTCTGACAGCAGACGAACGCACGACGGCCGGGTACGACGCGAGTTGGCGGTCACCGTGCGGCGCGTGGAACGTGCCACGCATGTGACGAAGACGGTGGACCGGCTGATGGTCTGCCTGTCGAGCGACCCACGTCTTTCGCGGCTGCTGCGGCGCAAGGCGAGCCGCATCGCCGGCCGACTGAACTCGGACTGGTAGTGCGTCCACGTAGGAGTGACGTTGGCACCGTTCGCGGCAGAACGCGGCGTGTCCGGCGATGATGAGACAGGCCGAAGGTGCGGGCCGACCGGACGCGTCTGGCGGAAGCATTGGTACTGTTCGGCGCCGTATCGGCGCATGTCGGTCCTGATGCCGACGCGCCACGTCGTTGAGCAGGGCGTTGACGTGCGCCTGCCGGTGCAGCGCACCGTCAGAACCTGATCACCTGATCTGCCGTCGAACCACCCGAGTAGAACAGCGTCGATTCCTTGCCGCTCGCCATGTGCTTCGCCTTCACGATGTTCTGCTGGTCGTCGAACAACTCGAACAGCGCGGCGTTGTGCATCGAGACCGACGTGATCGGCGTGGCCGACGTCCAGGTCACGATGTACGAGAACATGTCCTTCTCCGGCGTTCCGCTCACCACCACCGGCAGCAGGCGCCGGCCGTTCGCCGTCACCTGGAACATGTCGACGAGGTACGCCCTGAACGCCGCATCGCCACTTGGCGAATCGAGCGTCATGGATGGCTTCTTCGAACGCTCGATGAGTGCGCGCGTCACGTCATCGGTGAACAGTCGGATCTGTGCCGAGATCACCGTGGGCTCGATCGCCATGCGCGTGTACGAGACGTGAAAGTCGTGACGCGCCACTGCACCTGCGGAGGCGGTCGTTACAACCACCCCTGCAAGCAACACTGCCGTCAGCCAGCCAGTCATCACGGAAGCGCGGCGGCCGGCTTCGACCACTTGTTGTTCGCCGTGTTGATGTCGGCGAGCGCGTTGTCCGGATCCAGCTCCACACTCTGCACTTCCTTCGGCGAGAAGCGGCCGTACTCGAACTTCTTTTCGTTGTTGCGCCAGATGCTCACGGGCAGCTTCATGCGTTCCTTGCTACCGTCGGTGTAGGTGAACTCCATCACCACCGGCATCACGAGGCCACCCTTGTTCTCCAACGATACGCGGTTGTAAAACCGTCCGCGTGCGCCCATGCCCAGCGAGTCGGCGCTCTGCACATCGACCGAGGCAATGGCCTGATCGTTCGCATGCGTGCTGTAAAACCAGCCGCGCCAGAACCAGTTCAGGTTGTCGCCGCTCGCCTGCATCATGCTGCGGAAGAAGTCGGCCGGCTGCGGATGCTTGAACATCCAGGCCGCCGAGTACTCACGGAATGCGGCGTCGAAGAGTTGCGGGCCCAGCACCTGCTCGCGCAGGATGTAGAGCCCCGATGCCGGCTTGGTGTAGCCGTTCGGCCCGAATCCGCGATGGATCAGGTCCGACTCGGTCATCAGCGGCACCTGGTCCATGTTCCTCATGTAGCCCACGATGTTCGCGGCGATCAGCGGGAGGCGCGCTCTGGGCCACGTCGTGTCGAATTCCATTGACGCCATGCCTTCCAGGTAGCTGTTCAGCCCCTCATCCATCCAGGTCCACTTTCGCTCGTCGCTGGCGACGATCATCGGAAACCAGTTGTGACCGACTTCGTGGATGGTCACCGCCACGAGGCCGTAGCCCACGCTCTTGAGCACCGCCGCGTTCGCGTTGGCCGGCGGGCGTGCGCCGCAGAACGCGATCATCGGGTACTCCATGCCGCCCACGATGCCGTGAATGTTGCTGGCCTTGGGGTACGGGTACTCGAACGCGAGCCTGCCGTATGTGCGCATGGTCTGCGCGATGGCTTTCGTGCTGAGTGAATCCCAGACGCCGAGTGCCTCGCGCGGGTACAGCGAATGCATCTCGATCGGCTTCGACGTGGGCGTGTAGCGGAACGCCGCGGCGTCCCAGATGAAGCCCGATGACGAAGCCCATGCGAAGTCGCGCACGTTCTCGGCCTTGAAGCGCCACGTCATCGGCGCGGTGCCGGCGGGGCGCGTGACCGGCGTGTTCGCCTCGTCCTTCGTGATGATGTAGACCTGCTTCTCCGACGTCATCGCCTGCACGAGACGCTGGCGCTGCGTAAGTGTCAGCACCTCGGCCGGATTCATCAGCACGCCGGTGCTCTGCACGATGTGATTGTGCGGCACGGTGATGCTGACGTCGTAGTTGCCGAAGTTCAGGTAGAACTCGCCTTGGCCGCGGAACTGGTCGTTCTGCCAACCCACCACGTCGTCATAGACTGCAGCGCGCGGGAACCACTGTGCGGCGAGGTATTCCCAGCCGTCCCGCAGCTTCTCACGTGCACCCCGTCCGTTGCGACTGGCGAAGGACTCGGGCATCACGTAGCTCCAGTCGATCTCCACAGCCTGCACGCCGCCGGTGGGCAGCGAGGTCGTGAGCGGCACCTTCATCTGCGTGCCCTGCATCACATACGGCGCATCCATCTTCTGGCCGCTCTTCGATACGAGCTGCACGCGCGTGATGCTGTAGCCTTTGGTGTCGAGACGAGCATTGATGAATTCGAGTGCGCGAGGGCTGACGGTGCGCGGCAACATCTCACCGCTGAGCATCTCCTCGCTGAGACTCGGGTTGTCGATGTTCTGGTCCAGCTGGAACCAGAGATAGCCAAGCGCGTCGGGCGAGTTGTTGTGGTAGCTCACGCGCTCGGACCCGGTCACGGTGTGCGTGGTGGTGTCGACTGCAACCCTGATTGCATAGTCCACCTGCTGCTGCCAGTACTTCGACCCGGGCTTTCCGCTAGCAGAACGCGTCTCATTGGGCGCGGGCCACTGGTCCAGCACGCGGAACATGGACTGGTTGGTGCGAGCGATGGTGTCTGGATGCAGCCACTGCTGGGCGCTCGCGGGCACTGCTGCGAGCAGCGCAGCGGTCACCAGAATCCTGCGACTGACGGACGGGAAAGGCATGGGGGCGAAGCGGTCTGAGGGTTTGCGCAGCAACTTCACACGTACGAGAGCAGACTCGGCGATGTTCCGCCATGCGCGGCGAATCACTACAGTCGGCTCACCAGCATCTGGGTGGCGCATCCCAGCGTGATGCCGCTGGCGGCCAGCACGTAGCCGCGCCGGTCGAACAAACCGATGGTGAGCACGGTGCCTAATATGGCTAGCAAGCCCAGCACGACGATCTGCGCAAGCTCGATTCCGATATTGAAGGCGAGCAGCGGCATGAGCAGTGATTCCTCGTTGCCCAGCAGGGCGCGCAACACGGCGGAGAAGCCCAACCCGTGAATGAGGCCGAAGCCGAGCGCCATGGCGTAGCGAGGCCAGAGGCGTGGACGGTGCTTGAGTGGCGGATCATTCGCGCGTCGCCCCTGCCGCCAGGTCCAGAGGTTCACGACGCTCATGATGATGATGGTCGCGGGGATCAGCGTTTCGACCGCACGGGCATTGACCTGCACGACGTTGAGCGTGGCCAGGGCCAGCGTCAGCGTATGACCGGCCGTGAACGCGGTGACCAGCACGACGAGCTGTCGCCACTTGCCCGGCTCGTGTGCGAGGATCAGTGTCGCCAGGAAAAGCAGGTGATCGGCGGCCTCGACCGTCAGGATGTGTCGCAGGCCAAGCGCGAGGAAACTTCCGAAAGACGACATCACCTGGAGTGCGGGGACGATTGGAGCCGGACCCGACCACCGTGGCGAGTGCAGGTCAGACTAGATGCCCAGTGCACCAATTGGGCCGCTCGATCGCGCCCGGCGAGGCTGAGTTGGCATGCAGGAAACGCCATCGGCGCAGATCATTGGCGCTGTTTTTGGCGCGGCCGGAATTGCGCAGATTCAGCGCCATGATCCATCAAACGTTCAACCCTGCCGGCGTGGAGACGGCAGAGCGCGGAACGCGACATGGGCATCGACGGCAGCTGCCTTCACGGCCACCGGAACGGCACCTTGATCGTCTGCGATGGGTTGTATTCGTCGATGTTAAACCAGCCGCGTCATCGAAGACGACTCGGGTGAGCGCTGACCGCGCCTCGATGCTCAGTGTTCGACCTCGCCGCACGGCGCGGAACGAGGCCCTGCGTCTGCCGGCTGAAACTACGGGCGCGGCTTCGCGGTGCGACCACTGCCGCCACCGCTGTTGCTGCCACCGCTGCTGGCGCCGCCGGATGACGATCCGCCTGAACCACCCGATGACTCGCCTGCGTTGACCGAGCCGCTCGGCCGCGCAGTACCGCCGTCACTGCCGCCCTGCGTGTAGCCGCGACCGTTCACGGCGCGCCCGCGAGGCTCGGCCACGGCCGGCTCACGCGGCACGATCACGTACGGCGTGTTGCCCACGAGCCAGCCGTTGTTAAAGCCATTGTTGAAGCCGTTGTCGAAACCGTTGTTGAAACCGTTGTTGAAACCGTTGTTGAAACCGTTGTTGAAGCCGTTGCCGAACGGTGACCAGTAGCTGAAGGGGAAGGCACCGCGGAAGCCCTGCATGCCGAAGGGCGAAAAGCCACCGTTCATGCCGTAACCAAAGTTGCCGAACCCGTAGCCCCACAGCGAGGCCTCTCGCAGCGCCAGCATCAGCATCTGTTCGCGTCGCATCTGCGCAAACTCGGTGGAGTTCGCGCGCCGCTGGAACGGATCCGACTGGCGCACACCAGGCTTGCCACCGGCGGCGAGCGCAAACACCGATGGATTCGACACGGCGACGAGCATGTCGATGACGCTGCCGGGCACGCCGGCATCACGCATGGCGCGAAGGTCGTTGGCGGCGAGGACGAGTCCCTCGCGGCGATCGGCCAGCCACGCTTCCACGACGGGCGCATCGACGGCCTTCGCCGCATCGGTGACATCGACAGTAGAGAGATCGGCACCGGCCTCGGACCGCGCGCCCAGCATCGGCAGCGACGTCAGCGCCGGCAGGCGGCGGCGGATGGAGGCGGGAATGATGGCCGTGTCGTTCTGTGCCTCGAAACGCACGATGCGGACACGCGTGCCACTGCGCGTCTTCACACCTTCGACGCGCGTGAACATGTCGCTGCCGCTCATTGCGATGATGCCCGACGCCTGCTGCGCGACGCCGTCACCACACGTGTATTCGGCGGTGGTGTACAGCCGGCGCTCATCCATGGACCAGCGTCCGGTTTCCCATCCCGTGCAATCGTCGCGCGTGCGTTGCACCTTCGTGCCCGACGCCGTGATCGGCGTGCTGGACGTGATGGCGTCACCGACGACCGTCATCATGTCCACCGTCTGCCGGTCGGCGGTCGGCACCAGGCAGACCATGGGGCCCGGCGCACCGGCCACCGACGTCACCCAGCAGCCCAGGTATCCACGCCAGTGCGGGTCGATGGCGACCGGGCCTTCCTGCGCGCCCGCCGGCGCGGCGGCCAGCACCAATCCGAGTGCGAGCGTCATCGTGCGCATGCGATCCGTCGTCATGATCTGCTCCATCTCAGTAGCGCACCGTGAAACCCATCGTGGCAGCGGTGCCGGACAGGTCGATCTTGTCGAACCCTTCAAACGATCCACCCAGTGGCGCGCGGGCCGCGACGTAGCGCAGGTCGCCGGTCAGCGCGAGCCGTGTACTCAGCTTCAGGTCCAGCGCTACGTTCGCGTATGCCATCGGCGTGAACCCCTCGTCACTCAGCGTCTGCTTGAAGACGTTGAGGTTCTTGAAATCGACGAAGTCACCGGACTGCCTGAAAGCATAGCCCATGTAGCCCGCGCCGGCGCCGATCCAGGGCGTGAGTCGGTTCGGGATCCAGGCGAACTTGCCGATCTGGTCGCCGGGAGGCGTGAGCGCGTATCGAGCCCCAAGCGTGATCGGCGTGCGTCGCAGCGTGGTGACCTGCTCGATCGGCTTGTCGTCGTTATCCACGAACTTTCGGAAATCCGACGACGCCTGGCGCGAGGCGCTCCCGCCGGACGCGACGATCTCCATCCGTTCCGTGACTCGCACACCGAAGTCCGCATGAAACCCTGCGGCTGCGAAGTCACCCTTGCTCAGCGTGAGCTGCTCGGTCGCGAACCGGTAGATGTCGCTCGAGGCATTCGGCCGCTCATAGCCACCGCGAATGGCGAGGCTCACGACCGGGCGACGGAACAGGAAGCCGTTCCCGCCATGGCCCTGCATCTGGGCGAGCAGCGGGAGCGGCGCGGCTGCCGCGAGACCTATCATCGCCCAGCGCCACCAGCTCGGTCGCCCGGTGGCTGGTTGCGCGATGACTCGGGCGTGCTGCTGGCGGAGGGAACGCATCGGAGTTTCCGGCATGAGAGGCGGTCGCGACACGGGATCTGGTATGTGTTGGATACCAGATAAGCCACGCGCTGTTCCGACCGGCCGCCGCTTGCAAGCGCAGATCCACGAGCACGACACGGCTGACATTCGACGTGCGCTTCGCACTCGCGCGCGACATTCCGCGACATGCGGTTCAGCCGTCATACAGTGCTGCCGTCACGCAGTGCTGCCGTCACGCAGTACTGCATCTGTAGTACTGCGTGACGCGGTTGCCGCATCAAACGCGGAACCAGCTTCAGTCAACGCGCAGAAGCCCGTTGACGAGCAGCTCCTCGCGCAATGTCGGGCCGGGTTCGGTGGGACTGCGGAAGTACCACCACTGCCATTCGGGTCGCCAGCTGTTGGTGCGCGCGATCTCGTTGCCCCAGAGGCAGGTGGAGGGTCGGGTGATGGCGACGAATCGTGCGTCGGCCTCGGCGAGGCGGAGGGCCGCGGTGGCGCGTTCGCGCGGGGTGGCGGCCGCGAGGGCGCCGGCGAGGATGTCGCGCAGGTCCATGTCGTTCAGCCACTCGTCCAGCGATGCGTCCCGTCCACGCTCCGCCGCGGCGACGATGCTTGCCCAGTGCTCGAGCAGGCCGCCGAGGCCGCGGCGCACCACCAGCGGCGCGCAGCCGCGACTGACCAGGTAGACGTGCACAGGATCGTGTACGTTCGTCATCGGCCACCACCGGACATGCGGGCCAGACCCGCCAGGCCCGTCGCCGCCGTCGCGAGCGGCGACACCGACATCCCGGCCGGTATGGCCGTGTGTGCCGCTCGCGCGGCGAAGATTGCGGCCAGAACGGCGATCACCACGGCGAGTGGAGTGCCGATGCGGGTACGGCGTCGGGCGGGAGGCATGCGCGGCGTGGGACGGGGACTCGTCGCGATGCCGGCTGGCGACGACGTGCGCACGACGGTCGCGCCGAAAGCCGCTCGACGCAAGCGCGCCGCGCGACGGTCAGGTCACCGTGATGTCACCCTGCAGCCTTCATCACGGCTTCAGCGTGGGTGTCGAGTCGCGGCGGCGGTACAGCGTCAGACCGTTCGACCCCCATTCCGTGCTGTCGAACTGCACGAGTCCGAGCTGGTCGCCGCGAATCGCGAGCAACATCGAAGTGGGCCGGCTGGCAGTGTTCGCGCCACGGACCACGACCCGCACCAGCGAGTCGGCGCCATCCCACGTGCCGCGCTCGGCAATGGGCGACTTGCCGATGTCCTCGCTCACCAGTTCAGCCATGCCCGCGGCGGTCATGCTCAGTTGGTACATGCGACCCGGCGCGCCGGCGACGGGCAGCGTGTCGCTGCGCCATGTGCCCACCACGGCGCTCTCGCGCAGACGGGGCTTTTTGCCCTGCTGGCTGCAGGCCGCGGCGCTGAACGCGAGCGCGGCGATGAGAATTATGCGAAGGTGCATGAGTGCAATGTCGCACCATCCGCCCCGGCATCACAGCGGCTCACCAGCAGTCTCCCCGCTGCTGGCGCCGGCATGCACGGGCGGGTAGCGTCACTGCATGCCAATTCATACCGCGCTTCGTGCGCTGCTCCTGAGCATGCCGGTCATCATGCCCGCCACCGCCGCGCAGGCCCAGACGCGCGCCACTGTCGCCGGTGCACCGAACACCGACATCTGGCTCGCGCGCATCGGCAGGCGCGACAACGCCGTGATCGTGCAGCCACCGCGCAACCTCACGAAGCGCGAGGGCTACGACAATCAACCCAGTTTCGACGCGCGCGGCCGCACGATCTACTACACACGTCGGGCGCCGAACGCGCTGCTGCCCAACACCGAGCGTGACGTGCAGACCGACATCTGGAGCTACGCGCTGAATGGCTCGTCGCATGTTCCGGTCACCGTCACGGCGGAATCGGAGTACTCGGCACAGGTCACGCCTGACGGGAACGCGATCACCGTGATTCGTGTCGAGCGCGACTCGGCGCAGCACCTGTGGCGCATGCCGCTCACGACGGGTGGAACTGCGGAGCGGCTCGTGGGCCGGGTGAAGCCGGTGGGCTACTACGCGTGGGTGGGGCCGAAGGTCGTGATGTTCGTGCTCGGCGCACCGGCAACGCTGCAGCTGATGGACACCACCAGCGGCATGATCGATACCATCGCTCGCGACATCGGTCGCGGCGTGAAGCGCGTGCCCGGCACGTCACGAGTGAGCTTCGTGCAGAAGGCGGGTGCACAGTGGTTCATCGATGAACTCGACATCACCACCAAGGCCGTGACGCGACTCGTGGCCACGCTGCCGATGGTCGAGGAATACACCTGGGTGGACAGCACCACGATGCTCGCCGGCACCGGTACCACGCTGCAGACCTGGAGGCGCGGCCAGACCGGATGGACCGTCGCGGCCGACCTGTCGTACGCACCACTGACCGACATCTCGCGCGTCACGATCGACCCGACCGGTTCATGGCTCGCCTTCGTCGCCGTACCCGCGGCACCCGCCTGCCCGACGCGAACGTGCCGGCGTTCCTCAAAGGCAGTGATCCGGCGCTGAAGACAGCGGCGCAGGCGATGCTGCTCCTCGTGACTGGTCCGAAACCCACCTGGCACCCGAATGGCCAGCCGGTCGGCACCACCGCACCGATGCGCTGATCACCGCGCGTCAGTACTCCTCGATCTCCACATCCTGCAGCAGCGGATAGTCGGTGAATCCCTTCGCCGAGCCGCCGTGGAAGGTGTCGGGGTCGGGAGTGTTCAGCGGGGCATCGATCTCGAATCGCTCCACGAGATCAGGATTGGCGATGTACGCACGACCGAAGCTGATGGCGATCGCGAGTTCGCTGCGGATTGCCGCATCCGCTGACTCTGCGGTGAAGTCGCCGTTGAGCATGAACGGCTTGCCGTGCACGTCACGCAGGCGGCGGCAGAGGTCCGTGTCACCCATGCTGCCCAGATGCACCCACGCCAGGTCCAGCGCGGCGAGCTGGCGCAGTGCGGTGCCGAACGTGTCCAGCGGCGCGTTGTCGCGCATGTCGTTGTATGTGCCGTCGGGCGACAGTCGCACGCCGGTTCGATCGGCGCCGAACTCCTTCGCGACCGCTTCCGTCACTTCGAGCAGGAAGCGCGAACGGTTCTCGGCGCTTCCGCCATACCGATCGTGGCGACGATTCACCGCATCACGCAGGAACTGGTCGATGAGGTAGCCGTCGGCGGCCTGGATTTCGACTGCATCGAAGCCCGCCTCGCGCCCGCGACGTGCCGCCTGCGCGAACTGTGCGACGACACCGGGAATTTCGTTCAGCTCCAGCGCGCGCGGTTCCGCAGCCGGCTCCTTCGCGAGCGCCGGTGTGCGCAGCATCGTGGTCGCGGCGCGCACCGGTGACGACGACACCGGCATGGCCTTGTCCGGCTGCCATGCCTCCAGCGAGATGCGACCGCAGTGCATCAGCTGCAGCGCAATGAGGCCACCGACGGCGTGCACTTCGTTCACCACCGCGCGCCACGATTCCATCTGCTCCTCGGTCCAGAGGCCCGGTGTGTTGGGGTAGCCCACGGCCTGCGGCGATGTCATGGTCGCATCGGTGATCAGCAGGCCCGCACTGGACCGCTGCGCGAAATACTCACCGTACGCCGGCGGCACGGTGCCATCGGCACGCGCACGATTGCGGGTCATCGGTGCCATGATGACGCGATTCGGCAAGCGCAGTGCGCCGAGCGTGACGTTGGACAGCAGGTGCGGATAAGTGGACATGCAGATCCTGAAGTGTGATAGCCGCTCGCTCGCGTGCGGACTGCAGGCACGTCGAACGGGCGCTGCGCGGCCGGTTTGTGTGCCGATGGCCGACGTGAAGAATACCGCACACCGTGCGCCGCGTAGCGGCTGCCGACCGCGATTTGGCTCTGATCCCTGCCGCGCGCGAGGCACGGGCGCAGTTGCGCGCCACCTGTTCCTGCACCATTCTCGCCGCATGCCTCTGGACGACGCCGACCGGCTGGGCCCGAAGGGACATGTGTACGTGGAGCTCGTGCGCGAGCAGTGGCGCGCACCGCTGGAGCGCGGTTCGGCGCGCCGCGCGCTGCTTACCTCCTTCCTCGGCGCGGCGCTGATCGTCTTCGGTGCGATCTTCGCGCTGGAGGTGTACGGCGAGTCGATTGTGCTGATCGGCATCGGCCTCGTGGCTTTTTTTTCGTCGCTGGGCGAGATCCGCGCGCTGATGCCCGAGTTCCGCGAGGCGCGTCGCATTGGCTGGGTGGAGGCGATGCTGGACGACAGCAGCGTGACCATTGGTGAGCCTGCGATCCTGCGCGTGGTGCTGCATGCGCGGCGCGCGCTGACTCTGCGCGGCGCGACCGCAATCGCCGAAGCGCGACACTGGGATCGATCCACGGTCGGTGCCGTGCTGGCGAGTATCCCGCTGCCGCTCTCGGTCGCCGGTGAATCGGCGGCCAGGGGCGATGACTGGCGGCACGCGCTGACGTTCCGGATTCCCGAGACGGCACCGACAAGTGTCTACACGTCGGCCGACTCCATCCGCTGGACGTTGACGCTGGAGCTGACGTTCGTCGACGACGGACCATGGCGACGCACCTGGCCCATGCTGGTGTTCCCAGCCGACGTGTCCTGACTGCCGCGGGGACGGCGTGACGATCGCGCCAGCCGATGGCTGAGCAGCTCGGCACGGCACGATTGATTCCTGCCAGATCGTGACGATGCGCCCGTTGCGTGGCGTACGCTGACTCGTCGACCGCCATCACTCTCGGCACGGGTCGCAGGGCATGTTGCGCTGCGGCTGCACCGGCGGCAGGATTCGCATCTCACGTCGGCGTCTGCTTCGCGGTCGGCTGCTTCTCCTCAATTTTTGGCTTTCACGCCACCTCTCATGGCCATCGAGATTCGCCGCGCCGCTGTAATCGGTGCGGGTACCATGGGGAGCGGAATCGCCGCGCAGCTTGCCAACGCGGGTATTCCGGTTCTTCTGCTGGACGTCGTTCCGCCCGGAGCCACCGATCGGAGCGCGCTCGCCGCGGGCGCGCTCACGCGCATGCGCACCCAGCACCCCGCGCCCTTCATGAGCGCGGAAGCCATGGCGCTGGTGACTCCCGGCAATGTGGAGGATGATCTCGAGGCGCTGCACGAAGTGGATTGGATCATCGAGGCCGTGTTCGAGGATCCGGCGGTCAAGGCGCCGCTCTACCGCCGTCTCGATGCCGCCCGCCGGCCCGGCAGCATCATCACGTCGAACACCTCCACGATTCCGCTCAACGCGCTGATCGCGGGGCAGAGCGAGGCGTTCTGCGCCGACTTCGCGATCACGCACTTCTTCAATCCGCCGCGCTACATGCGGCTGCTTGAACTCGTGAGCGGACCGCAGACGCGGCCGGCGGTGACCGAGGCGCTCCATGCCGTGGGCGACGCGTGCCTGGGCAAGGGGGTCGTGGTCTGCAAGGATACGCCGGGCTTCATCGCGAACCGCATCGGCACGTTCTTCATGTACTGCGCCATGCACGAGGCGCTGAAGCATGGGTTGAGCATCGAGGAAGCAGACGCGGTGTGCGGCAAGCCGATGGGATTGCCGAAGACCGGCATCTTCGGGCTGACGGATCTGGTCGGCCTGGACCTGATGCCGCACATCATGACGAGTTTCCATGCCACGCTGCCTGCAGGCGATGCGTTTTTGACGCTGCCGACGACCTTCGTGCCGATGGAGAAGTTGATTGCCGCGGGCAACACCGGTCGGAAGAGCAAGGGCGGAGGCTTCACGCGTCTCGTGCCCGATGCGAAGGGTGGCCGCACGAAGGAAGTCGTGGACCTGCAGACAGGCGACTACCGCGCCGAGCGTGCGCCGCAGCTCGCGTCGCTCGCGGCCGCGAAGGGCCGCAATGCACTGCAGACGCTCGTCAGCTTCGATGATCGCGGCGGGCGCTTCGCGGCCGCGGTGCTTGCGCAGTCGCTCTCGTATGCAGCGTCGCTGGTGCCGACGATCGCCGACCGCGTCAGCGCCGTGGATCAAGCCATGCGCCTGGGATACGGCTGGGCGTTCGGCCCGTTCGAGCTGATCGACCAGCTTGGCGCCGACCACCTTGCGGCACTGCTCACGACGCATGGCATCGCGGTGCCGGCGCTGGTCGCGATGAACAGGCCGTTCTACCGCGTGCATGACGGCGTGCTGCAGGAACTGCTGCCAAGCGGCGAGTACGCCGCCGTGCCTCGCCCTGTCGGCGTGCTGTCGCTGGCCGATGTGAAGCGGAAGGGCAAGCCGGTGATGAAGAACGTGTCGGCGAGCGTGTGGGACATCGGTGACGGTGTGCTCTGCCTGGAGTTCACGTCGAAGATGAACACCATCGATCCCGAGATCATGTCGATGATCCGCCAGATCATCACGACCGTGGGCGATGGCAGTGGCGCGTATACAGCGCTCGTGATTTGCAACGACGGCGACAACTTCAGCGTGGGCGCGAACCTGGGCCTCGCTCTGTTTACGATCAACATCGCGGCATGGGACGCGGTGGAGCAGAGCGTCGCTGACGGACAGCAGACGTACGCTGCGCTGCAGCATGCGCCGTTCCCCGTGGTTGGTGCACCAGCCGGCATGGCACTTGGTGGTGGCACCGAACTTCTGCTGCATTGCGACGCCGTGCAGGCCGCTGCCGAGAGCTACATGGGGCTGGTCGAAGCGGGCGTCGGGATCGTGCCGGGGTGGGGTGGGTGCAAGGAGATGCTGCTGCGGCACGTCGCACCGGTGCAGGCCGACCCGGCGAAGGCCATGGCGGCGGCGGGCCATGTATTTCAGACCATCGCAATGGCGAAGACGTCCACGTCAGCCGCCGATGCACGCGCCTTGGGCTACCTGCGCAACACCGATGGCATCACGATGAATCGCGATCGCTTGCTGGCCGATGCGAAGGCGAAGGCCCTGTCGCTCGTACCGGGTTACACGCCGCCGGGCCCGCGCACCGTGGTGCTTTCCGGCGCGCGCGGCAAGAGCATGCTGATGGCGGGCGTCCTCGCCATGGCGGCGGCAGGCAAGGTGACGCCGCACGATGAAGTCGTTGCCGGTCACCTGGCGTCGGTGCTCACCGGTGACGAGATAGACGGCTTTACACCGCTGGATGAACAGGCGCTGCTGGATCTCGAGCGCACGCACTTCATGCAGCTCGCACACACGTCAGGCTCGCTGGCCCGGATCGAGCACATGCTCGCCACCGGCAAGCCGCTGCGCAACTGAGAATCGGATCATGCCCACGTACAAGGCTCCGCTGGACGACATGAAGTTCGTCCTGAATGACGTGATCGACTACTCGCGGCTCACCAGCCTGCCGGGCTACGCCGACTTCGACGTCGACACGGCGATGTCGGTGCTCGAAGGCGCGGCACAGTTCTGCGAGGAAGTGCTGCATCCGATCAACCAGAACGGTGACGCGGAAGGCTGCCACATCGACCACGGTGCGGTGACCACGCCGAGCGGCTTCAAGTCGGCGTATCAGAAGTATGTGGAGTCGGGCTGGCCGGCACTCTCGGCTGACGAGGCCTTCGGTGGGCAAGGATTTCCGCAGACGCTGCGCTTTGCCGTCGAGGAGATGATCTGCGCCTCGAACCTGAGTTTCGGCATGTTTCCGGGGCTCAGTCATGGCGCCTATCACGCGCTGCTGATGCACGGGGCCGATGACCTGAAGGCGACCTGGCTGCCCAAGCTCGTGACCGGCGAATGGTCGGGCACCATGTGCCTCACGGAAGCGCAGTGCGGCACGGACCTGGGCCTGCTGACCACGAAGGCCGAGCCGCGCCCCGACGGCAGCTATGCAATCACCGGCAACAAGATCTTCATCTCCGCCGGCGATCACGACCTGACCGACAACATCGTGCACCTGGTGCTGGCGCGTCTTCCCGATGCACCGTCGGGCATCAAGGGCATCAGCCTGTTCATCGTGCCGAAGTTCCTGCTGCATGCCGATGGCACGCCGGGTGCGGCAAACGGCGTGCGCTGCGTCAGCATCGAGCACAAGATGGGCATCAAGGCATCACCCACCTGCGTGCTGGCGTTCGAGCACTCCGTCGGTTGGTTGGTGGGCGAGACGAACAAGGGCATGCGCGGCATGTTCACCATGATGAACGCCGCACGTCTCGCAGTCGGCATGCAGGGCCTGGGGCTGAGTGAAGTCGCCTATCAGAACGCCGTCAGCTATGCGAAGGATCGGCTGCAGGGACGCTCGCTCACCGGGGTGAAGAATCCCTCGGGACCAGCAGATCCGCTGATCGTGCACCCCGACGTGCGCCGTTCGCTGATGACGATCCGCGCCTTCAATGAGGGCGCGCGCGCACTGTCGTTGTGGGTCGGCACACACATCGACATGCACGAGAAGCACCCCGACCCTGCTGTGCGCAAGGACGCCGACGACTTCGTCGCGCTGATGACGCCGATCGTGAAGGCGTACTTCACGGACATGGGCTTCGAGTGCACGAACATGGCGCTGCAGATCTATGGCGGTCACGGATACATCCGCGAGTATGGCATGGAGCAGTTCGTGCGCGATGCACGGATTGCGCAGATCTACGAAGGGGCGAACGGCATCCAGGCGCTGGATCTGGTGGGTCGCAAGCTGCCCGCCGAGGGCGGGCGGCTGCTGCGATTCTTCTTCCATCCGCTCTCGGAACGGCTGCAGCGCACCGTGCAGGATCCGCAGCTGAAGGAGTTCGCCGAGCCACTGGCGAAGAGCTTTGCGCGACTGCAGCAGGCAACGCAGTTCATCGTGATGAAGGCAATGTCCAATCCCGACGAGGCTGGCGCCGCCAGCACCGACTACCTGCGCATGTTCGGGCTCGTGGCCTTGGGCGACATGTGGCTGCGCATGGCCGAAGTTTCGCTGGCGAAGCTGCCGACGGCGACTGGTGATCGCAGCTTCCATGACGCGAAGATCAAGACGGCGCGCTTCTTCATGACGAAGATGTTGCCGGAGGTGCATGGCCTGTTCGCGCGCATCATGGCTGGTGCCGGTCCGGTGATGGCACTGGAGGCCGAGGGCTTCTAGCGCGGCGGTGACCGGGTGATTGCCGCCTGCGTTGTTCAGCGCTCAACAATCCGGGCGGCGCGCCGATACTGACACCGTGGCAGCCAGTCCGTGTTGCCGACCCGTGCCGCCGTCGTCGTACATGCGAGGCGGCGTGGGACCGCCTGGCTTTCCTGCGACCATGCCCCACTCCGGACGGCGTGGACGCAGCCAGCCTCTCGACGCTGGGAGACTCTCGTGCATCCCGAACTGTTCGAACTCAAGGCCCTGGTGGCGGGGCGACTCGATGCGCACCGCCGTCGCGAGATCGACGATCATCTCGGCACGTGTGCCGACTGCTCGCGACATTATGTCGCGCTGATGCTGGGCAGTGCCTCGCCGAAGACCGCCGAGGCTGAGGCGCGGCAGGGTCGCGTGCCCAGCAGCACCGGACTGCTGTCGTTCGCTGCCGCTGGCGGCGTGTCGGACGCGCCTGCGTACGGCATCGATGCACCGCTCGCCGCACAGCCGTCGCGACCACCCGTCACGCGACCGCCGCACAGCAACCTCGCGGCGCTCGAGACGGAGTTCGTTCCGCCCGTGTCGCGCGCGCAGGTGCCGGTGTCCACCAGCTTCGTCGATGCCATCACACAGTTGCGCGCTGAGTCGGAGCAGGGGCTGCGGACCGCGGCCACGGCGGCAGCAAAGACGCTCGAGCGCCCGGCCGCAGCGCAGGCCGCACAGACGTCGATCATTCCCGCGCCGCAAAAACCAATCGTGCCGAAGTCGCACGTGCTGCCGCCGTTTATGCAGGATGGGCCGGTCGAGAGCAGTGATGCAGCACCGGAGCTCGTCGTCACGTTCTCGTCAACGCCGACGCGGTTTGCGCGACGCCGCATCGTGACGCCGCCAGCCCCGGTGGAAGCAGCGTCGTACGCGCCACCGGTTCTCCGTGCCGCCGCACAGTCGCCGGCGGAACCATTCGGTGCGTTCGTGGGCGCCGTGGCCGCTGCAACTGCCCCCGCGGTCGTCGAGCCGATGTCACCATTCGTGCTTCACCACAGTGTGGCGTCGCCGTTCGACAGTCATTCCGCAGATGTGCTGCATGCGGAACGACTCGCGCACAAGCCGAAGTCCATGATGCTGGGTGCACTGGCCGGCGGTGTGGTGTTCGTGCTGGTCGTGGTCGCAGGCGGCATCAGATACTTTCAGTCGTCGGTCTCGCAGGCGGCAGCGACTGCAGGGGCAGCAGCGGCACGACAGGTCGAGGCGACGGCCGCGCGCACCGCGGCAGGGTTGGCGGCAACGGTCGCGGCACGAGGGGCAGCGCCTGTGCAGACGCGTATCGTGTATGTGCGTGAACCCGCGAAGAAGGAGGACGAAGCACGGCCTGTCGAGACGCGCGCTGCGCTTCCGAACGTCCCGATTGCGGTGACGCTGCCTGACGTGAACCTGCAGACATCGGGGTTGGAGACTGGCGTGAACGTGAACTCGCAGCGCAGTGCCACATCAGAGCTCACGCGCAGCGCTCGTGCAACGGCGGCACGCACCACGAATCCGCGGCCGTAGCACCACGGCACGGCGCAAGAATCACGGGGCGTCGCGGGTCACTACCAGCATGCAGTGACCCGCGACGCGTGCGGACTCGCCCAAGTGCGCGATGTCTACGACGAACGATCGGAACGCCGTGCGCTGGGAGGCCCATGGCAGCGCCCGCGAAGTGCGGGGCGCCCTGCCGCCCGACTCCTTCATGACACGCTCGCGCAACTTCGGTATACCGCGCCGCGCATGGTCACTACTGCAGCGCGAGGCGTGACGCCGCCGCGGGTGCCTGCGCGCGAACTCAGTCCGCGTACGGCGACCCGCCACCGCTGCGACCACCACCACCGCTGCGCCCACTGCCGCCACGACTGCGACGCGGGCCGCTGCCGTCACCGGCAGGCGGGCGGGCCGCTCCTGCGCCATCCGCCGCTGGCCGTGCGGCGCCGGCCGGTCGAGCCGGTGCTGCCGGACGACGCGACGCGCCGGACGACGATCCGCTGCTGCTGCTGCTGCCGCGAGCGGCAGGTGCGGCGTTACCGGCCTTCCGTGCGGCCTTCTCGGCGGAACGCTGGCGGTCGGCAGCCTTCCTGGCGCGGATCTCCTTGATGCGCTCGGCGATCGGGACCTCGAACACCTGCGCCGTCTTCGTCGTGTAGTCGAAGTCCGGCAGCGTCACGCGCGGCAGCCGGCGACCGACCGCCTTCTCGATCGCGCGCACATCCGCTTCCTCTTCCGGTGACACGAACGTGAATGCGTCGCCCGTGGCCTCGGCGCGGCCTGTGCGGCCCACGCGGTGGATGTAGTCCTCCGGTTGTGCCGGCACGTCGAAATTCACGACATGGCCCAGGTCCGCCACGTCGATGCCGCGCGCGGCG
>ENA-OFCX01000290-OFCX01000290.1-metagenomes-genome-assembly--contig:-NODE-290-length-28007-cov-4.955066_pt1 | contig 28007 bp, 16 predicted proteins | sample MGYA00153384_OFCX01 | MGnify analysis MGYA00153384
ACTTGGTCTGTGAATTCGCCCCTGTACATCATCGCGATCGCCTCGGCCGTCACGGCCTCCCCCGGGTTCAGGGTCACGATGACCGCCTGCAAGTCATCACCGATCAGTCGGTACTCGATCTCGTCAGCGTTGCGCATGATGGGCAGCCGGTTGAGAACGACGTATGTACAGCGGCATCGGTGCGACGCGAATCAGGCCCAGTATTGCCACTTGCCCGCATAGACGACATAGGCGGAGAGACAGCCGTTGGTGACGGCATGTGTCCAGATGAGGTCGGCGATGGATGCGGTTTTCGCCATCCACGCATTGTAGATCAAACCACACAGCAGGCCCACTTCCCAGTACGACCCATGTTCGCTGGCGAACAGCAGCGCGGTCGCGACGAACGACAGGGTGGTGAAACTCCCGAGCTTGCGAAGCCTGAAGTCATCAAACGAATCCACTGCACGCGGCAGCCACCCACGCCAGAACAGCTCCTCGAGAATCGGCACCAGCAGCACCGCGCGTGCAGCCCGCAGCCAGAGCGTCAGCATGTCGCCACGCTCCGCGATGGCCAGTCCTGCCGTGGGATGTCCGACCACCGAATTGTCGAACAGCCAATGCGTACGCCATCCGGGAAACAGCTCCTCAGGGGCGATCCAGAGCAGGAACACGCCGATACCGATCACGGTCGACATGACGAAGTGCTTTGGCACCAACTGGATCACGTCACGACTGAGCACCAGCAGCGCTGCGACCAGCAGCACGATCCAGAGCGCCGCGTTCCACGGCTGCGGAATGCCAAGCGGCTTGATGACGGCCAGCAGCACCATGAACAACGCAAACGGTGCGACCCACGGAACGGCGGCGCGAACAGGCATGGCGTGCGGGCACGGGATATTTGACCAGCTTCGACGCGAGAATCTACGACGCGTCACGCGCTGCGGCACAGTGCCCGTTGCAGCGCGCTGTCAATGCTCTGCGAACCGAGAATCCCTCACACGAAGACGCGGAGCCGCGGAGTCGATCGCGGTGGCAGCGGCTGACGACCGGTGGGGACACTCTCGACTGCTTGTGGAACTGCTGCTCGCGCGCGCACTTCCAGAATCCGATGGAAGCCTCGTGCAACACGGAGCATGGCGACGGCTACACCCCACCGCGAGCGGAGCACATCACACGCACGGCACCCCTCCGTGCCTCGGTGGCTCCGTGTGAGTGGAGTGCAGTTCGCGACGCACGAACCAATGCCGTCACGCGCCAAAAAAGAAAGCGTACGTGATGCACACGCCATTCGCACAAAACAAACCGGGGCCAGGCTGCACACAGCTCGACCCCGGTTGAACATGCTTCACCAACTCACAGCTCAGTCGCCCATCACCGGCTGCGGCGCGAGGCCAGCGGGAATCTTGTGCTCACCCGTCATCGGCGTGCTGAACCCGAGACGCCTGCCGAAGAAAGCCCGCACGCTGTCCAGGATCTCGTAGATGGTCGGCACCACGATCAGCGTCAGGATCGTGGACGTGATCACGCCGCCGATCACCGCGACGCCGAGCGGCTTGCGGAAGTCGGCACCTTCACCCGAACCCAGCGCAATCGGCAACATCCCAGCCACCAGCGCGAACGTCGTCATGAGGATCGGGCGCAGCCGGATAGCACCGGCCTCGATCAGCGCCGTACGCAGCGGCACACCCGCCTCTTCGCGCTGCCACTTCGCGAAGTCGATGAGCAGGATCGCGTTCTTCGCCACGATACCAGCCAGCAGGATCACGCCGATCAGCGACATCAGGTTGATGGTCATGCCCGTGATGGCCAGTGCGCCGAACACACCGACCAGCGACAGCGGCAGCGACACCAGGATGGCGATCGGGTCGAGGAAGCTGCCGAACTGCAACACGAGAATCATGTACATCAGCACGATCGCGATGCCGAGCGCGGCGAAGATGGAGCCGAAGACCTTCGCCTGGTTTTCCGTGTCACCGCCCTGACTGAGCTGCACGCCCGGTGGCATGGGCGTCTCGGCGAAGATCCGGTTGATGTCTCCGAGCACGTCCGAGTTGGGTCGACCAGCAACGTTGGCCTGCACGGTCACCAGCTTGTCGCGATCGAGATGGCTGATGATGGATGGTCCAAGGCCCTGCTCGACTTTGGCAATCTGGCCGAGTGGCAACGTGGTGGACGGCGCGCCATTCCGGCCGGGAATCACGAGCGGCAGGTTCGTGAGATCCACCAGACGTTCACGCGCCTCCGGAATGAAGCGCACGCGCACCTTGCGCGTTTCGCCCATCGGGTCGACCCAGTCGCCGGCTTCGACACCGGCAAATGCAGGCCGCAGTGACTGCGCCACCGACCCGACGCTGACGCCGAGCGAACTGGCCAACCCTCGGTCAACCTGCACCGTCAGCTCCGGCTTCTGCCCTTTCGTGCTCAGGCTCACGTCCACGGCGCCAGGCACGGCGGCGACCTTCGGCAGCACCTGCTCCGCATACGCCTGCAGCGTGCGTGCATCGTTGCCTCGCAGCTGCAACTGGATCTGCTTCTGGTCACCATTGAAGTCGTTCGTGTACACGCTGGCCACCGCGCCGCCGATCCGCGCCATGTCGACGCGAAACCGCGTCGCCACGTCGTCGGCCGAACGCATGCCCTTCGACTTGCGCTCTGTCTTCGGCAGCAGCTTCACGTACACGTTGCCGGCATCCACTGCGCCGCTGGCGCCGCCAATGGTGGTGAACGTGAACACCGCTTCGGGATACGTCTTCGCGATGCGGCCGGCCTCCATCACCTTCAGGCGCATGTAGTCGAGGTTCGAGCCCGGCGGGGTCTCGATCTTCACGTTGATCTCGGAATTGTCCTCACCCGGGAAGAAGCTCGTGCCGACCTTGCGGATGTTGAGCAGCGCCTTGCCACGTTCCACGCCAAGCACGGACTGCGCCAGCGACGGCAGCGCACCGATGCTCACGACGCCGAGCACCAGGAAGAGCACACCCGCGCCGGCCCGCATCACCAGCGGCAGCGACTTGCGCGTGTCGAACCAGACACCCAACAGCACCAAACCCATGGCCACGGCAAAGCCGACCACACCGGAGATCGGCAGCGAGAATGCAGCGAAGAACACGCCGACGGCGAGGATCATCATGGCCAGCCGATGATCGAGCGCCCAGGCAATCACGCCACGGTACTTCTGCGTGGTGCGGTTGAACCAGTTGTTGAACTTGTCGAGCTGCCTGGTGATCCACCACTTCTGGTTTTCGGACTGGTGCGGATCGGGCCAGTAGGCCGACAGCATGGGGTCCAGCGAAAAACTGACGAAGAGCGACACCAGCACCGAGCAGGCGATCGTGAGCGCGAGTGGCTTGAACCACTGTCCTGCCTCACCATCGAGGAATGCGATGGGCACGAACACCGCCACGATCGAGAACGTCGTCGCGGCCACGGCCAAGCCGATTTCCGCCGTGCCCTCGCGAGCGGCAGTCATGTGGTCCTTCCCCATCTCCACATGTCGCACGATGTTCTCGCGCACCACGATCGCGTCGTCGATCAGGATGCCGATGGCCAGCGACAGGCCAAGCAGCGACATCGTGTTGAGCGTGAAACCGAAGGCGTAGACGGCGAGGAAACTCGCGATCACGGAGACCGGCAATGCCATGCCGGTGATCACGGTGGAGCGCCACGAATTGAGGAAGAGAAACACCACCAGCACGGTCAGCGCCGCGCCTTCTATCAGCGTGCCTTGCACGTTCTTGACGCTGGCGTCCACGCGCTTGCCCGAATCCTTGATGACCTTCAGCTCCACGCCCGTCGGCAGCGTCGCCTGGATCTTCTCGATGGCCGCGATCACCTTCTGCGTGACTTCCGTGGTGCTGTACCCGCTGGACTTGGTCACTTCCAGGCCCACCGCGTCCACGCCGTCCAGCAGGGCCAGGGTGCGCTGTTCCTCGGTGCCATCCCGGATGTTCGCGACCTGACCCAGACGAATCAGCTGCGAGCCGCGCTGCACGATCGCGATGTTCGCGAAGTCCTGCACATCCTCGAGGCGACCGCTGAGGCGGATGGTGCGCTCGTCGAGCACACCGGTCAAACTGCCCACGGGCACCGCGAGGTTCTGCTGCTGCAGCGCGGCCACGACTTCCGTCACGCTGATGTCGTTGGCCTGCAATGCGGCGGGGCGAAGCTCCACCATCATCTCGCGCTTCACGCCACCCGTCACGTCGACCTTTGCCACACCAGATATGGCGCGCAGTTCACGCGTCACGCCGGGATCGGCGAGCAGCGTGAGCTGCGGTGCCGTGAGCGACTTCGACGACATCGCGATCTGCACGACCGGACGATCCGTTGGATTGAACTTCTGGAGAATCGGCTCCTTCATCTCGGCGGGCAGGTCGTTGCGCTTCAGGTTGATCGCATCACGGATCTCCGTCGTCGCCTCCTGCATGTTCTTGCCGAACTTGAAGAACGTGATCACCGATGCGAAGCCGTCGCGCGCCTCGCCCTGCACCTTGTCGACGCCCGGAATGCCCGTGATCGCCTCTTCCACCTGATCGAGCACTTCACGCTCGACCTGGTCCGGACTGGCGCCCGGGTAGACGATCGTCGTGAACACGATCGGCGGCGCCACTTCGGGGAACTCGTCGGTCTGCAGCTTGCCATACGCGAACAGACCACCGACCACGAGGATCAACATCGTGACGATGGTGACCAGGGGCTTCCTGATCGCGAAATCCGAAATCCACATATCTGCTACCTCGAACCGGTGGTGGCTTTGGGCGACGCCGACTTGCTGCCTTGATCGTTCATGTTCGATACACGAACCTGCTTGCCTTCACCGATCGCCTGCGCCGCGCCCAACAGCACCGTGTCACCACGCTGCAGGCCCTGCGTGATCTCGTAGTTCTCGCGCTGCTCGTCACGGATGCCGAGCGTGACGGAAATCCGCTCCACCCGTCCGCCGCGCACCCGCATCACCGACGGTGTGGCCCCGCGCTGGTCGATCGCCGTTGCCGGCAGCACCACGGCGTGACGACTCTCGGTGTTCACGCGGCCTTCGGCGAACAGGCCACCGACGAGCGTGCCGGCGCCGTTCGGAATCGACGCGAGGATCTGCACCTGACGCGTCGTCGGGTCAGCTACCGGGCTCACGCGAGTGACCGTGCCGGTGAACTTGCGATCACCGTATCCGCTGACGCTGAATGCCACCGGCATGCCGATGCGGATCTGCCCGATCTGTCCGGCCGGAACCGCGGCCTCGAGACGCATGCTCCTCGGATCGACGACCGTGAAGAGCGCCGCACCTGGCTGCACCACATCACCGGCGCTCACCACCTTGCCCGCCACCACGCCGGCAAACGGCGCCCGCACGGTCGCGCTCCGGAGCTGCTTGTTCGCCGCCGCGTACGCCGACTTCACGTTCGCCAGCTGCGCCATGGCCGTGGAATACTGCAGGCGCGTGTTCTCGAGATCGCGATCCGCAATTGCTCCCGCCGCATTCAACCGCTCGGCGCGATCGAGCTCCTTTTTGGCCTGTGCGGCCTGCGCGTCCGAGGCCGTCACGCCGGTGCGCGCCGAGAGCTCTGCCGCGCTGGCCGTGGTCGCATCGATGCGCGCCAGCGGTGCGCCGGCCGCGACACGCTGGCCGGGTTCGACGTACACCTGGATCACGCTGCCCGAGACTTCTGCACGCACCGAGGCGGTGCGCTCCGCATTCAGCTCGCCGGAGATGGACGGGCCGCTCGCAATGCGCATGGTGTCCACGACCGCGATGTTCTCGGCACTGATCAGCGTTGGCTGTTCCGGCGCCTGTGCCGCCGCGTCCTCCTTCTTTCCACAGCCGGCAAGGCTCAGCGCGCTCGTCGCGAGCAACAAGCCAAGACCGATCGAGCGCGATGCGCGACGCGACGTGTTCTTACAAGCGACGCGCGTGGCGCCAGAGGGTGTGTTGGTCATTGTTGGTGTCATGTGAATCACTCCGGTCGGCCCGAAATGCCTGTGCCGGCGCCTGACGCGCTTCTCGTTGCACCACCCGGTGCGGTCGTGCCGCCGGGCTGACCGCCCTGCTGGTCTGCACCACCGTTCAGCTGTGACTGCTGCATCGCACCGCCTGCCGCCGATGTGCCACCGCCTGACCCAAGTGGCAGGTCACGCAGCAGCGTCATGCGGAGTCGTGCAAGCTGCAGGTCCTTCGCCGCCTGCAGCCTGTTGGCCTGCGACTGAAACAACAGGTTCCGGATATCTGTCAGCTCCAGCTGCGTCGAGATGCCGTTGTTGTACCGCACCTCGGCGATGCCCAGCGCGCGATCGGCCTGGTTTTCGGTGCCGATGCTGGCAATCCAGTTGGCGTCGGCCTGTTCCAGGCTGCGCAAGGCGAGTTGCACGTCCAGCGAAGCTGCACGCCTGCCTTGACTGACCCGCACCTCCGCATCGGCGACACCGGCGCGTGCCACCATCTGCTCACCCTTGATCCGACCGCTGGTCCAGATTGGTACGGTGAAACCGAGGCTGACGATCCACGCAGGATAGAAGTCGGCAAGCGTGTTGGGGATGATGTTGGAGCTCGGCTGGAATGCGGTGCGTGTGTAGTTCGATGCAAGGTTCAGAACGGGTACTCGCGCGAGTTCCGCATTGCGCAGCGCACCCTTCTGGATCTCGAGCGCGGCGACGGCCTGCTGCACGGCGGTGCGCGATTCGGGTGCGGTATCCCGTGGGTTCAGCGTCAGCGCCGTGCTCGCGCCCGTCGCCGAGAGACCGCTGCCGGCCATCGGACGAGGATCGGAGTCAAGTCGCGAGGCTGTCAGGGCGCGGTCCATATCGGCGTCCTGGATATTCGTCGTGAGCACCAGCGCCTCGGTCAGCGGCAGGTTCAGCAGCTGCTTCAGTGTCAGTGTGGCGACATCCCGGAACTGCTGCGCCTGTATCAACATGGGGCGCTGTGCATCCACTGCGACGCGAGCGCGGAGCAAGTCGTATTCTGCCGCCGTACCGACCTGTCGCTGCAACGTGGTCTGCCGGAACGTTCGCTGCACCTGCACGAGCGTGGTTTCGGCGATCTGCACCAGCTTCTCCGAGATCAGCGCATCGAAGTACGTCGAGGCGATGTCGTACCGCAGCTTGGCGCGCGCCGTCCTCAGTCCAAAGCGGGAGACGTCTTCGTTGGCCTTCGCGACACGCGTTGCCACCTTGAAACGTCCATCCAGATAGAGCGGCTGCGATGCCTGCAGTCCGAACACGAACGTGTTTGGTGCGCCGAACAACAGCCCGAGCGGATTCTGCGGCGTGGTGTCCGGCGGTGCATTGGGGTTGGGTGGCGCGAGGCGACGCGTGATCGCGGCAAACTGGTTCTGGATCTGGTGCTGGAAGCTGGCCGTACCGTTCAGCTGCGGCAGCACACTTGCGCGTGCCTGGAAGTACTGCCCCTTTGCCCGCTGCACGGCGTTCTGCGCCAGGCGCACGTCGTCACTCGCCGGCTCCGCCAGTCGGAAGGCGTCATCGAGAGAGAGGGTGCGTTGCGCCGGGGTCGCGCCCTGGGCCACGACCGTGGTCACGGGGAGCAGCGTCGCGAGCTGGAGCGCCAGCGCGACGCGACGAGCTGTTCCCGCCAAGGCCGGATGTGTCACAGGGAACTCGTGGTATGTGTTGGATTCGCGTCGCACACCGGGGCCGCTCCGGCCACCGGTCTGGCAACGCCGAGCGCACGCAGGAAGACCTGCACGTAGCGCTGGGCCGCTCGGTCCTCCGGTACCCAGAGCTGCGCGTCGTCGCAGTGCTCGCGCGCCATGGCATCGCCCCACAACGCACCGATCAGCATGGTCTGGGCTGCGGTCAGCAGCTCCTCGTGATCCGGATCGGCCAGGATCTCCTGCCCCACCCAGCCGTCACGAACCATGGCCCGTACGTAATCGTGCACTTCGCGGTCAGCGCAGCGGGCCGGCTCGAAGCTGTTCATCATCTCGTGGAACCGCTCTTCGGCGGCGCCCATGGCCTTGCGCAGCAGTTCCCGCGAGCCGCGAATCTGCGTCAGGAACACGCCGCACCAGGCGGTGAGCTCTTCAGCCGGGTCCGCTGGAACGGCAGGCAGCGGCGGATCGACGATCTTCAGCGCCGCAACGCGGCGGAAGAGCGCCTCGTCCATGAGGGCCGCCTTCGACCCGAAATTGCGGAAGATCGTGACTTCGTTCACACCAGCGATCTCAGCTACACGTCGGGTCGTGGCTCCCTGAAATCCCGACTCGGCGTACGCCCTCATGGCGGCTGTAATGATTTTTTCGCGGACATCGTTGGTCATGCGCGAGAGTCTACGGCGTCATGGTCATGTAAGCAAGCAGGTACTTGCTACAGGATTGTATCAGCCGCGAGCGATGGTCACGTTTGTGGACCGCGCCGCGTCGCCTTTAGGAACGACGAACGGTGCCGACGACCATGTCGGCACCGTCGGTCAGACCATGACGGGAAAGGTCAGGGCCGACGTCAGGGCGTGGGCGCCTTTTTCCGGGCGCCCGCGAAGTCGCCGACACGGATGATCACCGTCTGCTTCGGGTCGATGTACTTGCGGATGGCGGCATTTACGTCAGCCACGGTCAGCTTGCGCACACGCTCCTCGAGCGCGAGGTCGTAGCCGGTGAAGGTCCGGTTCCAGCGGCGGCGTGCGACGAGCGTGCTCACGAGTTCGTTGTCGTTTGCGTACTCCTGCTGGCGTCCCTGCAGCCAGCCGGCACGCACGGCCTCCAGCTCTTCGGCTGTGATGCCACCCGTCACCAGCTTGTCCAGCTCCTCGCGGAAACCAAGCTGCAGGCGGTCGAGGTTCTGCGGCGCATAGATCGCATAGGTGAGCACACGGCCCAGCGAATCGCCGGTCGTGATGATCATCTGCGACCCCACGCCGTAGCTCAACCCATCACGCTGCCGGAGCCGGTTCGCCATGCGGCTGTTCAAGAACCCGCCACCCAGAATTTCGGTGGCGAGTGCGACGGCCGCGTAATCAGGGTCGCCGTCGGCAACGCGGATCGCCTGCACCGCGAGGAACATTGCGTTCGCCTTGTCCGGCGTCTCGATGCTCACCAGCGACGAGTCGGTGCGCATGTAGGCCTGCGTCACCAGCGCCCACGGCTTGTCGGTGGTCCAATCGCCGAACAGCGAACCAGCAAGTGTGCGCACCGAGTCGGCATCGAAGTCACCCACCAGGCCCACGTCACCGTACTTCGCCGTATAAAACTCCCTGTGGAACGCACGCGCCGTTTCGACGGTGGCAGCCTTCCAGTCGGCGATCGACTCGTCCAGCGTCGGCGCATACAACGGATGTGCGCGGTCAGTCGGCGCCGTCACGCGCGGCAGCGCGACCATCGCCAGCTGCTGCGGATCGCTGCGGGCCGCCTCCAGCTGCGCCAGCGTCTCGGTCCGCAGCTTCTCGAACTCGCCGGCGTCGAACGACGGCGTGCGCAGCATCTCGGCAACCAGCCGCATCGTCGGCGCGAGGTTCTCACGCCGCACCTGGAACGTGGCGGTGGCCGAACGGGCGGAGCCGCTGACGCTCACCGAGGCCTTGAGCTTGTCGAGCGTGTCCTTCATTGCCTGCCGGTTGCGTACGACGGTGCCGCGCATGAGCAGGGCGCCGGCGATGCTCCCCGGCACACGGCGGTTGGCCAGCGACTGCTCGGTGCCGTAGCGCAGCACGATCGTGCCCTGTACCACGGCGCCGCGGGTGCGCTTGGGCAGCAACGTGATTCGCATGTCGTTCGGCAGCGCGGTCTTGATGGTACGCGCATCGATGTTCGCCGGCGTGGCATCGAACGCCTCGCCCTCGGCCAATTTCTGCGTGCCGCGGTAATCGCGCACCAGTGTCTGCACGTCCGGCGCCTCGGGAATTTCGACGCGGTTGGGTTTCTCGGTCGGGATGAACGCGACGGTCGCGCGATTGTCGGGCTTGAGGTACGCCGATGCCACACGCTGCACATCGGCGGGCGTGACCGCCTTCAGCCGGTCACGCGTGAGGTACAGCAGGCGCCAGTCGCCGCTCGCCTCGAACTCGGTCAGCCCGGTGCCGACACTCTCGGAGTTGTCCATCGCCCGTTCAATGCTGCTCACCACTTCATTGCGCGCGCGCTCCACCTCTTCAATGGTGAACGGCGTGGTGCTGGCCTGATCCAGCACGCGCAACATGGCGACGCGTGCCGAATCCAGCGACTGCTCCTTGCGCACGTCGGCCCAGGCGATCATCGCGCCCGGTTCGCGCAGGTCGAACGTGAACGCCGTGACGCGTGCGGCGAGCTTCGTCTCGACCAGGGCGCGGTAGAAGCGACCGCCCGGCGTCTGGCCGAGCAAGGCGGTGAGCACCTGCACGGCGGCGTTGTCGGGGTGCGCCAGCGCCGGCACCCTGTACATCACGCCGATGAGCTGCTTGTCGGCAACGCGGCGGATGGTCGCGGTGCGTTCTCCGTCCTGCGCCGGGTCGCGCGTGTAGGTCGCGTACAGCAGGTTGCCGAGTTCCAGCGAGCGCACCGGCCGCGGGATGGTGCCGAAGCGACGGTTGACCTGCGCGATGACCTTCGCTTCGTCGAACTTGCCGGCGACGACGAGCACCGCGTTGTCGGGCTGGTAGTACTTCCGGTAAAACGCCTGCAGTCGCGTGATCGGGACGTTCTCGATATCAGAGCGTGCGCCGATGGTGCTCTTGCCGTAATTGTGCCAGTGGTATCCCGTGGCCATCAGCGCCTGCCACATCGTCGTCTCGGGGCTGTTCTCCCCCGACTCAAGCTCGTTGCGCACGACGGTCATTTCGCTCTCGAGGTCCTTCTGCGCGATGAACGAGTTCACCATGCGGTCGGCCTCGAGGTCCAGCGCCCACGCCAGGTTCCCGTCGGTGGCGGGGACGGTCTCAAAGTAGTTCGTACGATCGAACGAGGTGGTGCCGTTCGGTCGCGAGCCGCGCTCGGTGAGTTCCTTCGGGATGTCACGGTGCTTCGGCGTGCCCTTGAACACGAGATGTTCGAGCAGATGCGCCATGCCCGTTTCACCGTACGCCTCGTGACGCGAGCCGACGAGATACGTGATGTTCACCGTCACGGTCGGCTTCGACTGGTCAGGAAAAAGCAGGACCTTGAGTCCGTTGGCCAAGCGGTATTCGGTGATGCCTTCCACCGTGGCGCCCTTCACTGCCGCGGCGGGAGTACCGGCAGGACGGACCGATGCTCGCTGCGCGCCAAGTGGCGCGGCAGCGAGCATCAAAAACAGCAATGAGCGATATCGTGTGGACATCGGACGGGCTCGGATGAGAGTCGTTGTCGAACAAGGGTCACGGTGGAATACTACACGCCGCGAGCCCCGTTCGGTTTCATCCGTGACCGCCTGATCCTGACTGTGTCGCAGTCAGTCGTCGCTGCTGCCGAAAGTCAGAACGCCGTCGACACGCGCACCGTGAAGGCGCGACCCGGCAGGTTGTATCCACGCTTCTCGTAATAGTTCTCGTCTGTCACGTTATTCACCTGCACATCCGCCCTGATCCGGCGCGTCACGCGCACACCGCCGGTCAGGTCCAGCACCGCGAACGGCGGATACTCGATGTCCGACACGTCGCTGAAATCGCTGAAGTCGTTGTCGGTGCGGGTGCCGACGTACCGGCCCAGCGCGCCGATCCGGAAGCGGGAGCGGTCGTCGTATTCCAGACCGACGTTCCAGTTCGCCGACGCCACGTTCTTGATGCGCAATTCGGTCAGCGGGGCGCCGATCCGCACGCCCTGGAAGATCGACGTGGGCGAGAAGTTCGTCTGGCCATTGAACTGCGCCGCGTTCACCGTGACGGTCGGCATGGTTTCGGTGGCGGAGAAGATTCGTGTCGCGTTCGCGAACGCATTCAGCGACCAGCTCCGTCCAAGTGCGGCGCCGATGTCGTAGCGCACCGCACCCTCCAGCCCGCGAATCTGCGCGTTGCCGGCATTCACCGACGTGCTGACGCGCGACACGAGGTTGCCGTTGGCCAGCACGGGCCGCGAGCCGGCCGCGAACGATGCGCGCGCCGACGTGATGCGATCGGTGACATCGGTGTGGAAATACGTCACGTCGAGATCGAACGCACCGTCCATCCGCGTGATGCCAAGGCCAAGGTCAGCCGTGATTGCGTGCTCGGCCTTCAGTCCGGGATTGCCGAACGTGATCGACGCCACGTTCGCGGCCACCGTCTGCGTGATTCCAGCGCGACCGAATGCGTCGGGAGCCAGGAACGCGCGACCAATGCTGCCATGCGCACGCACACCGCCGCCAATGGCGTACAGCACGCCGGCGCTCGGATTGAACACGTTGAATGCATCGTCACCGGGAATGACATCGGTGCGCAATGGCGTGGAGCGCAACGCGAGCGTCACGCGATCGGCACGGGCGCCCACCGTCGTCACCAGCCGGCCTTGCAGTGCCGTGAGGCGCGCCTCGGCGAACGCCGCCAGCGAGCGGATCTCGCTGTTCGGGCTGAACGTGCCTGTTTCCGTCGTGGCCGACGCGTAGCGCCGCGACGTGGCACGCTGATTCGTGGCATCGACGCCCACCACGAGCTGCTGGCCGCGCACCTGCAGCACATCCTGCAGCTGCAAGCCAGTCGTGAGCACCTGCGTGACAAAGTTCACGAAGCGCACACTGTCGGGACGGTTCAGGTAGTCGCTGTTCTCGTTCGTCGTGAACGCGCGTGCCAGCAGTGCATTGTTGCCGAACGTTCCGCCCAACTCCACCGCGCCGCCGGCACGCGACAGATTCTTCCGGCTGTTGCCGGGAAACGCCGTGGCGGCCGAGAAGAGGTCGCCGGGCGATGGCAGATCACGTGCGTCGAACAGGTCGCCGCGCACATCGACGCGTACGCGGCCGCCGATCGTGCCGCCGACGCGTGCATTGCCGCTCGTCGTCGCCATCGTGGTGAAGACTCGCGTGATACCGTCGCCCAGCGTATCCGCGACGTAGCGATTTGGCTTGTTGCGGGCCGGATAGATCTTCAGTGCACTGTCGCGCCCGAAGATGCCGCGCAGCGCATTACCACCGCCGATGTCGAAGTTCTCGCGCTGGTCGTAGCGACGCACGCTGACGTCGGCATCGACACCGCGAAACACCCGGCCACCGCCCTGCACGCGAAACTCCGATGCACCGAAGCTGCCGGCCGATGCGGAGAGCAGTCCGTTGAAGGCACCCGTGCGACGACGCGTGACGACGTTCACCACGCCGCCCATTGCGGTGGAACCGTACAGCGCCGATGCGGGCCCCTTCAGCACTTCAATGCGCTCGACATCCTGCAGGTCGAGCAGCGACACATTGGTGATGCCGCTGGGGCGGCCGTCCAGCAGGATCAGTGCGCGCTGCTGCAAGGAGCCGACCTGCGGACGGAAACCGCGAATGCCGATGCCGCCGAGCAATCCGGGATACTGTACCACGTCGATGGCGGCCCGCTTCTTCAGCAGGTCCACCAGGTCGAGTGCGGGTGTGGCATCGAGCTGTGCGCGCGTGATGACCTCCACACGACGCGGCAGCGACTCGGCGGGCGTGGCGTAGCGCGACGCCGTGGTGATGACTTTCGGAAGGCGCGAGGTGCGCGCGGAGTCGCGGCCTGGCTGCTGTGCGCCAAGGGCGGAGGCACCGAGCGTCGCAAGGACGAGGGTGCGGAAATGAATGGACATCAGTGTCTCGACGCGCGGCGTCCCTCGCAGCCTCGCGTTACCGGAATGCCCGTGCACAGCGCCACGTCGTGTTGAACAGGCTTCACACATCCGGTGCACACACAGGTGCACGGATATGAAAAACCCGTCCGTCCACTGGTGGACTGAACGGGGGTAGCCGGACATGACATTGAGCGCTTAAAGCGACGATGTCGTGCACGATCACCCCGCTCCCCTCCCTCGAGGGGCCTGCCGCGGGCGTGATCAGGGCCGGTCTCCTGGCTCGGAACCACCGAGTTGCCTTCCCGTCGCGCTACTCGCGGCAGTGGCGTCGCACTCGATGCCGCTGACTCTCGTCAGCCGTTCCTTACAGTGGCGGGGCCGCGCCGGTGTTTCACCGGACTTCCGGATGGCCAGATCACGTGAGAATTGTACTGAGTTACAGTACCGAGGACGGGTGGCGATCGCAAGGAAAGTCGCAGCAGTAGCGGCGTAACCAGGCGCGAGACACCGCGCACGCATGCAACCCGTCATGCCGCGTCCCGACGAAGCACAGTACGGTGGCGGTGCGTACACTTCAGGTGTCTCCGTCGTGCATCACCGATCCGCACACAGGGTGTCACATGCGCAGCCTTGCATCACTCGTCCGTCGCGTCGCCGCCGCCTCGTTGCTGCTTCCGGTGCTCGTCGCCGCGCAGGACGGCTACCGCCAGCCACCCGAACCGATCCGCAGCATCCTCGACGCGACGCCAACGGCTCGCGTCGCCGTCAGTCCCGACAACACGCAGCTGCTGCTGCTCGGCCGTTCCACGCTGCCCAGCATCGCCGAAGTCGCCGCACCGTATGTGCCGATGGCCGGCCAGCGCCTGAATCCAAACACCAACTTCCCCTCGCGTGCGGTGATCAGCACGAGCCTCGCAATCATGTCGATCGCCAGTGGCGAGACGCGCAGCGTGACGATGCCCGACGGCGTGAAGATCGGTAACGTGCGCTGGAGCCCCGATGGCAAGCGTGCGGCATTCGCGATGATCACCGATCAGGGTGCAGGCATGGGCATCCTCGATCTCGTGAGCGGTGCGGTGACACGCGTGGGCACCGTGCGCGTGAACGGCTCCTTTGGCGATCCCTGCACCTGGATGCCCACCAGCGACGCGCTGCTCTGCAAGACGATTCCTGCATCACGCGGCGCCGCACCGCCGGCACCCACCGTGCCGTCCGGACCAGTCTCGCAGGAGTCGTTCGGTCGCAAGGCACCTGAGCGCACGTACCAGGACCTGCTGGGCGATGCATATGACGAAGCGAGGTTCACCTACTTCGGCACCAGCCAGGTCGCGATCGTGTCGATGGATGGCGCCGTACGCAGCATCGGCGCGCCGGCCGTCGTCACGTCAGCCGCGCCGTCGCCTGACGGACGCTACGTGCTGACGTCAGCCATCCACACGCCGTACAGCTATGTGGTGCCCATGGGGCGTTTCCCGCTGGTCACGACCGTGCATGCCGCTGATGGAAACACTGTGCGCACGGTGTTCGACCGTCCACTGGCCACGGAGCAGTCCACCGCGTTCGACGCGGTCGATGCGGGTGCGCGCGGCATTGCATGGCGCGCCGATGCGCCGGCCACGCTGGCGTGGATCGAGGCGATGGATGGCGGCGACCCGGCTCGCACTGCAGCACAGCGTGATCGTGTCGTGACGCTGGATGCACCGTTCGCCGGAACACCGGTGCAGCATCTCGCCGTGGCCACACGTGTGCGCGGCGTGACCTGGATGAAGCGCGACGTGGCGATGATTACCGAGTACTGGTGGAAATCGCGCCAGACGAAGACCTGGTTGTTCAATCCGTCCACGCCCGGTGCCGCGCCGCGCCTGCTGCACGACCGCAGCGCGGAGGATGCCTACAGCGATCCCGGCGCGCCGGTGATGACGATGACCGCGCAGGGCACGATGGTCGCGAAGACCACACCCGATCGCACCGCATTCTTCGTGACGGGCGACGGCGAAAGCCCGAACGGCGCGCAGCCGTTTCTTGACCGCGTGGATATCGCGACGGGCAGGGCCACGCGCCTCTGGCGCTCGCAGGGCGAGCAGTACGAGGAGCCGATCGCAGTGCTGGACGATCGTGGCGCTCGCGTGCTCACTCGTCGCCAGACCACGACCGAGCCGCCGAACTACTGGGTACGAAACCTCGTTGCGCGCATGGCACCAAGGCAGCTCACGACATTCACTGATCCAGCGCCGCAATTCGCCGGCATCACGTCGAAGCTGATCACCTACCAGCGCCCCGACGGCGTGCAGCTCTCGGCCACGCTCTACCTGCCCGCCGGCTACGACGCCGCGCGTGACGGTCGCCTGCCATTTTTCTTCTGGGCGTATCCGCAGGAGTTCAAGAGTGCCAAGGCGGCGGCACAGGTTCGCGGGTCACAGTACCTGTTCGTGCGTCCCACGGGCGCGAGTCACCTGTTCATGTTGACGCAGGGCTACGGCGTGCTGGATGGCCCGACGATGCCGATCGTGGGCGAAGGCAACAAGGAACCGAATGATACGTACGTCGAGCAACTCGTCGCCAGCGCGAAGGCGGCAGTGGACAAGGTGGTGGACCTTGGCGTGGCCGACCGCGATCGCATCGGCGTGGGTGGGCACAGCTACGGCGCGTTCATGACCGCCAACCTGCTGGCCCACAGCACCATCTTCCGCGCCGGCATTGCGCGCAGCGGTGCCTACAATCGTACGCTGACGCCCTTCGGCTTCCAGCAGGAAGAGCGCCCGTTCTGGGAGGCATCGCAGATCTACTCTCGCATGAGCCCCTTCACGTACGCCGACAGCATCAAGACGCCGGTGCTGCTGATCCATGGCATGAACGACGACAACAGCGGCACCTTCCCGATCCAGTCGGAGCGCATGTACGCCGCGCTGAAGGGCACCGGCGCGATCGTGCGCTACGTGCAGTTGCCCGGCGAGGCGCACGGGTATCTGGGCCGCGAAAGTGTTGGGCACACACTGGCGGAGATGGTGTCGTGGCTGGACCAGTTCGTGAAGCCGGTCAAGCCGCGCACCAAGGCCGATTGAGCGATTCGTGTGTCTGTGTGTCCGTGTGTCCGTGTTTCGCGAACTGACCTCTTCTCACACGGAGACACGAAGTCACGGAGGGCTCGGCGCGCATTCGACGTCCCTCGCGCGAAAGGAATTACATCTTTTTGCTTCGTCACGCTCAGCGCGGCACGCAAATCTGCATTGGATTGGGAACTTCGCTCGCAAAGCGCAGTTTCCAAAAAAAAGTCAGAGATACTGGTATCACCGTTTACACGCTGCACGTGCACGCGACTCCGTGTCTCTGCGTCTCCGCGTGAAAAGAGTAAATGACACGCCCGCGCACCGAAGCAGCGACGCGAGCGACGACCTTCCTGCGCCTCTATCTCTCCATGACTCGGCGTGAGACAAGAAAAGTGGCGGATGAAGTCAGAAGGCAGCATGAGAATTCTCCCAACACCAGAACAAGCAAAATGAGGCTGCGTCGACTGCTGTGGGTTGGTGCGTGCATGGCACCAGTGGCTGCGCAGGCGCAGCCGAGTGTGAGGGAAATCGATGGTGCGCCGTTCGCCGCGACGCTCGTGGCCGCGAAGGCGGCTGATGCCGTGGCATTCGTGCTGAATGCGCGCGGCGTACGCAACGTCTGGGTGCGCGACTCGACGCGCGCGGCGGCGCGGATGGTGACGGCGTTCACCGACGACGATGGGCAGGACATCACGTCGCTCGCATTTGCGGCCGACGGACGCACGCTGTTCTTCGTGCGCGGCGGCGGGCCCAATCGCAGCGGCGAGATCCCGAACCCGACCAGTAGTCCTGCCGGTGCCGAGCAGGCGATCTGGCGCGTGAAGCTCGATGGGTCGCCGGCGGCGCGGCTGACGGAAGGATCATCGCCGACGCCGTCGCCGACGGGCTCAGACATCGTGTTCATGCGACGCGGCGCCGTCTTCCATGGCGCGCCGCTTGGTGATTCGCTGCGCACACCGCAGCCGCTATTCAAGATGCGCGGCAGCGCCAGCACGTTACGATGGTCGCCGAGCGGAAAGCAGCTCGCATTCGTGTCGAATCGCGGTACACACAGCTTCGTCGGTGTGTACGACATGATCGCGAAGACCCTGCGATGGATGGCACCGAGCACTGATGGCGACGTGTCACCGGTCTGGTCGCCCAGTGGCACGCAGCTGGCATTCCTGCGCACGCCGTACGAGGGCCAGGAGCTTGGATTCCGCGCCACGCGCGCCGCGCAACCGTGGAGCATTCTGATTGCCGATGTTGCCAGTGGCGCCGCGAAGGAGATTTTTCGTGCGGCACCCGGACGCGGCAGCAGCTATCAGGCCATCGTCGCCGACGACCAGCTGCACTGGACGACAGGCGATCGCATCGTGTTTCCGTGGGAGCGGAGCGGGTGGGTGCACCTGTACAGCGTGGCGACGACGGGTGGGCAGCCGGTCGAGCTCACGCCCGGTCGGGGCGAGGTGGAGTTCGTGGCGCCGACGCGAAACAACGTGGGCGTGATCTACAACACGAACATCGGCGACCTCGATCGTCGTCACGTGATGCGAGTCGCCGCTGACGGACGCAGCGCACCGGTCGCGCATGTCACTGGCCAGCACATTGCGTGGAATGCAGTGGAGTCCAGCAATGGCTCGGTGTTCGCGCTGGTGAGTGATGCGCGCATGCCGGCGCACGCCGCGATGATGGAGACGAGTGGCGGCACGAGCGGCTGGCGCGCACTGGCAGCCGAGACCATGCCGGCCGACTTCCCCGCGTCGTCACTCGTGGTGCCGACAGCCGTGACGTTCACGGCGTCGGATGCGATCACGTCGTACGGGCAGGTCTTCCTGCCGCCAAACATGAACGACGGCAAGCGGCACCCGGCGCTGATCTTCCTGCATGGCGGCTCGCGGCGGCAGATGCTGCTGGGCTGGAACTATGGCGCGTATTATCACCACGCCTATGCCCTGAACCAGGCGCTCGCCTTGCGTGGCTACATCGTGGTGTCGCTCAACTATCGCAGCGGTATCGGCTATGGCATGGAGTTTCGCGAAGCGCTGCGCCAGGGCGCGACAGGCGGCAGCGAGTATCGCGACGTGGTTGCCGCGGCGAAGTGGCTTGGCGCTCGCACCGATGTCGACGCCGCGCGCATCGGCCTCTGGGGCGGATCGTATGGTGGCTATCTGACCGCGATGGGACTGACGCGCAATCCGGAGCTGTTCAAGGCCGGCGTGGACATCCACGGCGTGCACGACTGGAATGTGGGCATCCGCACCTTCGTGCCGGACTACGACGTGTACGCGGACCCTGTCGCCACGCAGCTCGCCTTCACGTCGTCACCCCTGTCACGCGTCACCAGCTGGCGCGCGCCCGTGCTGCTGATCCACGGCGACGACGACCGCAACGTGCGCTTCATCGAGACACTCACGCTGATCCGGCAGCTGCGCCAGCAGGACGTGCCCGTCGAGCAGATCGTGTTCCCGGACGAGGTGCACGGGTTTCTGCGACACGACTCGTGGATGCGGGCGTTCGAAGGCGCGATCGACTTCTTCAGGCGACGGCTGTAGCGGGCGGCGGGCGCACACGAGCCGCGCCCACACCGTTAACGTGCGCAATGTCCGGCGTTCAGGAACAGTCCACGGGGCCGGCGCGTCCAGTCGGATGGGTTTGGTTACTGACATACATCGCGGAGAGGTCAGGATGACGGCAGAAGATGTGACGTGTGGCGGCTGTGCGCTGGTGACGCGGCGCGGATTCGTGTCGCAGGCCACCCTTGCCGCTGTCGCGGCGGTGCTGGCGGGCTGCGGCGGCGGTGGCGATGGCAGCACGGGACCCGTCGTGACTCCCCCCCCTCGAACTCCGCAGCTTCCCACGCCGCTGGTCATCACGCTGGCGAGCTTCCCGGTGCTGGCGAACGTGGGCGGTGCTGCACGCGTCAGCAGTCAGCCGCCAATCGCGCTCGCGCGGACGTCAGCGGGTCTCGTCGGGTATTCGCTTGAATGCACGCACGCCGGTTCCACGGTCGACATCCGTTCCAATTTCACCCTGAAGTGCCCGAACCATGGGGCAGAATTCGCCTTCGATGGCACGTGGACTGGCGGCGAGCAGCGAACCACCAGCCTGTTCCGCGTCACGGTGACCCCGAATGCCACTGGTTCTTCGGTCACGATCGGGTAGCTGACGACCTGCAGCAGCGTCCGTTCTGATCATGCCCATCCGCGTAGTCGTCGCGTCGGCGGATCTGTGATTTCGGTCTTGACAGAACGAACGGCAGACCGCATGCTACCGTGCATGAGTGACTCGGTTCGCGCGCGCTTTACCAGCTATCGTTACGTTGGCCGCTTCGCGGACCAAGGTGGCAGAGCGCGCGCGTAACACCGCACCGACTGTCCACCGAGGCCCGCAGCGATGCGGGCCTTTCGCTTTTTTGCGAAGCCCGCTGCTGCAGCGCCTCCACACCACGCCGGATGGCACGGGAGCCCCGCCAATGCAGACCACGAGCAACGAGACCAATCGCACCCCCGACCGCAGCCCGGATCGCACCCTTGAACAGCAGCGCGCTGTCGACCGGGTGGATGCGCTGCGCGCCTCGATCGACCGGATCGACGAGATGCTGATCTCGCTCGTCGGCGAACGGCAGCGCCTGGCCCGTGCGGTCGGTGTCGCCAAGCGGACTGCCTGCCTGCCGCCGGTGGACAGCGCGCGCGAGTCGGACGTGATCCAGCGCATCGCCGGACTTGCGAGCGATCATGGCGTGAGCGATCACGAGGCGCGCCTGCTGGCGGACCAGTTGATCCGGCTGGCGCGCACGACGCAGGGGCTGCCGGTGGTGAGCCGCGGTGGGGCGGCGGCGTGATCGCGGTGTCATGGATCGTTGACGACGGGTGATCGTGAACGGCCGAGGGCAACCGGAGCGCAGGGAGCGTCTTCGCTGCCGCGAACGTGGTGTCAGGCGTGCGTGGTGTCAGGCGTGCCCTGCTCGTCGCTCACCGCCGCGATGGGTGATGCTACAGGCCTTCCGTTCCCCGCCTGCTCCACGCTCCACCCCGCGGCCTGCGCCCACAGCACCGCCGCCTCGTGAATCAGCTGGATCGGCGCGTCCTTCAGCCACATGTACCCGTCGATGTTTGTCGGAAACAGTGCTGCCGCACGACGCTTGATGGTGTCGTAGTGCAGCCGCGCTGACGGGGTCGCGCGCAGATAGTCGCGGAAGAGCAGCGCCATCTGCTGGTTGCGGGCGCCCTCGTGCCGGATGTGCACGTGCGTGCGCCTCGCGCCCGTCGGCTCGCGCATGTAGCGCTTGGCCAGGCCGGGAGACCCGGGCGGGAGCAGCGCTCCCGGCTCATGCTCGATGACGTCGCCACGCCTGTAGCCGATCTGCCGCAACGCGTCGATGGCCGCGTCGCACCGGTGCAGATCACCAACCGTGACCTGCACGTCGATCACATCCTTTGCACCCAGACCGGGCACGCTGGTGGAGCCGACGTGATCGATCCGGCAGACCGCGTCACCCGTCGCCGCATGCATCGCGGCGGCGATCTCCTGAAATTCCGACACCCAGCGCGGTGCGTATGGCACAATCACGACTGGGCGTGATGTCATGCGCGGAATGGCATCACTCATCGTTCCACTCGCGAAAAGCTGAGGGCGACATTCACCGCGTCCGGAGGGCTCCGGGCAGCCCGATTCACGAAATGTAGTGCAGCAGCGTACTCTCTCCAGACCATCTGCACCGTCGCTGCCCTCACCGCCCTGCGCATGACCTCACGCCGCGATTTCGTCGCCACGACCGCCCTCGCCGCCGGTGCACTCGCCGTCGGCCGCCCGCGCGATGCCGCGGCCCACTCGCGCCTCGTGCCGCACGTGCAGGACCGCATGGACGCGCCCACTCGCGACCTGCTCCTGCTGGCGCTGGACACCGCGACGCGCGCCGGCGCCAGCTACGCCGACGCACGCATCCAGCGAGTGCAGCGGAACGCGGTCTTCACGCGCGAACGGCAGATCCTGGACGTGATCGACAGCGACACGATGGGCTGCGGCATCCGCGCCCTGGTGGACGGCTGCTGGGGCTTCGCGGCCACGCCGCGCCTGACACCCGACGGCATTCAGCGCGCGGCCACCGAAGCGGTCGCCACGGCCAAGGCCAACCGCGTCGCCCGCGACCGGCCCGTGGAGCTGGCGCCGAACACCGCCCACCCTGACGCGACCTGGTCCAGCGGGTTCACCATCGATCCGTTCGGCATCTCGATCGAGGAGAAGACGACGCTCGCGCTCGCAGCCAACGCCGCCGCGCTCTCGGTGGCCGGCGTGCGATTCGTGAGCACGCAACTGCAGTTCGTGAAGGAGGAACGCAACTACGCCAACACCGATGGCTCGATCATCGCGCAGACGCTGGTCCGCACCTACACGCCAATGGCGATCACCGCCGTCAGCGCCGATCGCAGCGACTTCGCGATCCGCGACGCGGTCGTGCAGCCCACGGGCCGCGGCTGGGAATCGGTGCTCGAGAACAACCTGATCGTCAACGCGAAGAAGTGGGCCGAGGAGGCTGCGGAAAAGCTGACCGCGAAGTCGGTGGAGCCGGGTCGGTATGACCTGATCCTGCACCCGTCGAACCTCGGCCTCACGCTGCACGAATCGGTCGCGCATCCGACCGAGCTGGATCGCGCCTACGGGTACGAAGCGAATTACGCGGGCACCTCGTTCGTCGCGCCACCGGAAAAGGTCCTCGGCGCGCTCAAGTTCGGCTCGCCGCTGATGAACATCTACGGCGATCGCTCGCAGCCCGGCGGCTGCGCCACCATCGGCTATGACGATGACGGCGTGAAGCCCGACCAGTTCGACATCATCACGAACGGCGTGATGGTGGATTACCAGACCACGCGCGAGCAGGCGATGTGGCTGGACTGGTGGTACAGGAAGCGCAACCTGCCGACGCGCAGTCACGGCTGCTCCTACGCCGACTCGTGGAGCAGCGTGCAGTTCCAGCGCATGCCGAACGTGTCGATCAAGCCGGGCGCGAAGGAACAGGGCTGGAACGAGATGATCGCGGCGACCGACAAGGGCATCGCCATCATGGGTCGCGGCTCGTACTCCATTGACCAGCAGCGCTACAACGGACAGTTCGGCGGCGCGCTTTTCTACGAGGTGCGTGGCGGCAAGATCACCGGCCAGCTGAAGGACGTGGCGTACCAGTTCCGCACCACTGAATTCTGGGCCGCGCTCGACATGATCGGTGGGCCGAAGAGCTACGAGTTGTACGCCACCTTCTCCGACGGCAAGGGACAGCCGGGCCAGGCGAACGCCGTCTCGCACGGCTGTGTCCCGACACGCCACAAGCAGGTCAACGTCATCAACACTGGGCGCAAGGCATGAGCATGATTTTCGACCCGCGCGCCCCGCGCTCGCTGTTCGCCGACGACGTCGTGATCTCCCGTGCCGAGGCGCAGCGGGTGATCGAGAGTGTGGTCAAGCGCTCGCGCGCCGACGCGGTGCAGGCGGTCATCCGCTCGTCACGCACGCGCAACGTGCGCTTCGCGGCCAACCAGCTCTCGACGGCCGGCGTGGTGGAAGACACGACCCTCGTCGTGATGTCGATCATCGGCCGCAAGCACGCCGCCGTCACCACCAACGACCTCTCGCCCGACAGCATCGAGCGCACCGTGCGGAAAGCCGAGGCGATCGCGCGGCTCTCGCCGGATGACGCGGAGATGCTGCCGGTGCTGGGTCAGCAGAACCTCGCCGACCTCGGCGCCGCATGGGACGACGCGACGGCGAATCTCGAGGCCAGTGCCGTCACCGCCGCAGCCAACACGGCACTCGCGCCCGCACGGAAGGGCACGACACTCACGGTTGCCGGATTTCTGGTGACGGGCGCCGATGCAATCGCGATCGGCACCAGCGCGGGTCTCTTCGCGTACCACCGCGGCACCAATGCGAATTACACGCTGACCGTGCGCACGGTTGACGGCACGGGCTCGGGCTGGGCCGGCGAGGATGCGCCGGCATGGGGCGCGCTGGACTTCGCACGCGTCAGTGCGCACGCAATCGAAAAGGCCGAACGCTCGCGCAATCCGGTCGCGATCGAGCCGGGACGCTACACCGTGATCCTCGAACCGCAGGCGGTGGGCGACCTGGTGGGATTGATGCCGCGCTACTTCAACGCACGCAGCGCCGACGAAGGCCGCTCACCGTTCGCGAAGGCCGGCGGCGGCAACAAGCTGGGCGAGATGATCGTGAACGCGATGATCACGCTCTCCAGCGAGCCGGCCAACCCGCTGGTTCTCGCGCAGCCGTTCGACGGCGACGGCATGCCGCTGACGAAGCAGTCGTGGATCTCCAACGGCGCGCTGAGCACGATGCTGGTGCCGCGCGCGTGGGCGGCCCGCCGGAACCTCGTCGCGACGGGCACCCCCAACAACCTCATTCTCGGCGGCGGCACCACGACGCGTGAGCAGATGATCGCGAACACGCAGCGTGGCGTCCTGGTCACCCGACTCTGGTATCTGCGCGAGACCGATCCGCGCACCATGAGCTACACTGGCCTCACGCGCGACGGCACCTTCCTGATCGAGAACGGCAAGATCTCGAAGTCGATCAAGAACATGCGCTTCAACGAAAGCCCGCTCTTTCTGTTGAACAACGTCGAGGCGCTGGGGCCGGTCAGGCGCACGGCGTCGGATGGGCCAGGGACGCAGATCATGCCGGTGCTCAAGGCGCGAGACTTCAACTTCACATCGTTGTCTGATGCGGTCTGAGCATTGAGGTCCGTTGTACTGCAACTGCAACTGCAACAGCGACTGCACACTGCAACTCTGCTCACACGGAGTCGCAGAGGCACGGAGGAGGAGCGACTGCAACTCTTTTCACGCAGAGGAACGGAGCAACGGAGATAACAGGAGAAGGGTTGCAGGAACTTCGCCTGACGCGTTCGTCCGTGACTGCGAACAGCAACTCTTCTCGCGCGGAGTCGCGGAGACACGGAGGAATGCAACGGCAACTCTTTTCACGCAGAGGAACGGTGCAACGGAGATAACCGGAGAAGAGCTGTAGGAACTGCACTCGCGCGACGCTGTTCCATTGGCTTTTTGCAGTTCCTCTGCTGCCCAGCGCCTCTGCGTGAAAAGAGTTGCCGTTGCCGTTGCTGTCTTCCGTGCCTCCGCGACTCCGTGTGAGAAGAGTTGCCGTTGCCGTTGCCGTTGCCGTTCCGATGCATACGAATCCAGATCGAAGCGCCAGCGTACTATCCACGAGCCCGCGCACGACGGCGCCGGGCGGAGTTCCTGCCCTGACACCCAGCCCCACGCAACATGACCACCCGCCGGGATTTCCTTGCCACCAGTGCACTCGCCGCCGGCGCGATGGCCGTTGCGTCGCTGCCGGCTGAAGCGGAGGCCGCGGCGAGGCGGCTTGCACCACGCGATGCCAACTGCCACCCGCCGATGGAGACCGCCACCAAGGATCTGCTGATGGCGGCGATCAACTCGGCGACGATGGCCGGCGCCTCGTTCTCCGATGCACGCATCGGCCGCACGCGGCGCAACTTCGTGATCACACGCGAGAAGCAAATCCAGCAGATCGTGGACACCGATACCATCGGCTGTGGCATTCGCGCGCTGGTGGACGGCTGCTGGGGTTTCGCGGCGACTCGCACGTTGACCACCGATGGCGTAGCTGCGGCCGGTCGTGAGGCCGTCGCGATCGCGAAGGCGAACCGTGTCGCGCGTGATCGGCCCGTGGAGCTGGCCCCCGCCCCGTCGCTCGGCGAACGCACCTGGTCGAACGGCTTCACCGTCGATCCGTGGACGGTACCGGTGGAGCAGAAGGCCGAGCTGCTGCTGAAGGCGAATGCGGAGGCGATGAAGGTGGCGGGGGTGAAGTACGTGTCGAGCGTGATGTTCTTCGTAAAGGAAGAGAAGAATTATGCCAACACCGATGGCACCATCACCGCGCAGACCATCGTGCGCAGCTGGGCACCCATGAGCATCACGGCAATCAGCAGCGACTTCACCGACTTCCAGACACGCAGCAACACCGTGCAGCCGGCTGGGCGCGGTTACGAGCACATCACCGAGTCGGATATCGTCGGTAATGCGCGCAAGTGGGGTGAAGAGGCGGCGCAGAAGCTGAAGGCCAAGGCCGTGGAACCTGGCCGCTACGACCTCGTGCTGCACCCGTCGCACCTCTGGCTCACGATCCACGAATCGGTCGGACATCCGACGGAACTCGATCGCGCCTACGGTTACGAGGCGAACTACGCCGGCACCAGCTTCGTCAGCCCACCGGAGAAGATGCTCGGCACGCTCAGGTACGGGCCCGAGATGCTGAACGTGCAGGGCGACCGTTCACAGCCCGGCGCCTGCGCCACCGTCGGCTTCGACGACGAGGGTGTGGTGCCCGAGGATTTCCTGATCATCAAGGACGGGATGGTGAACGACTACCAGACCACCCGTGAACAGGCGAACTGGCTCAAGTGGTGGTACGAGAAGAACGGCAAGCCGGTGCGCAGTCACGGCTGCAGCTACGGCGACAACTGGAGCAGCGTGCAGTTCCAGCGCATGCCGAACGTGTCGGTCCTGCCGGGCCCGAAGGAGCAGAGCTTCGAGGATCTCATCGCCGCCACCGACAAGGGCATCGCGATCGTCGGCGACGGCAGCTTCTCGATCGACCAGCAGCGGTACAACGCGCAGTTCGGCGGCCAGCTGTTCTACGAGATCAAGGGCGGCAAGGTGGTCGGCATGCTGAAGGACGTCGCCTACCAGATGCGCACGCCGGAGTTCTGGAACGCGCTCGACATGCTCGGCGGAAAGAAGAGCTACGAACTCGGGGCCAGCTTCTTCGACGGCAAGGGCCAGCCTGGCCAGTCGAACTCCGTCAGCCACGGCTGCCCGCCCACGCGGCATCGCCAGATCAACGTCATCAACACGGGACGCAAGGCATGACATCGCGATTCGATCCACGCTCTCCGAAGCGCCTGCTGCAAACGTCCGACGAACTGGTCTCGCGTGACGAGGCGCAGCGCCTCATCGAAGGCGCGATCAAGCTCTCGAAGGCGGACGCGGTGCTGGTGAACCTGACCGGTGGTCGGCAGCGCAACGTGCGCTTCGCCGCTAACCAGATGTCGACAGCCGGCATGATCACCGACCTCTCGCTCGCGGTGACATCAGCGTTCGGGCCGAAGCACGCCGTCACGACGACGAACGACCTGTCGCCGGAAGGCATCGAGCGCGCAGTGCGACAGTCGGAAGCGATCGCGAAGCTCGCACCCGATGACCCGGAGGCAATGCCGGCGCTTGGCCGGCAGGATATCCGCGCCATGCCTTCTGCATGGGATGAGGCGACGGTGAACCTCGACGCAGCGTCGTGCGCCAAGGCGGCCATGACGGCGCTCGCACCGGCGCGCGCGAAGGGCTCGCTGCAGGCCGCAGGCTTTCTGCAGGTCGACGCGAACGTGAACGCGCTGGGCAACAACGCGGGGCTCTTCGCCTACCACCGCGGCACGAAGTCCAACTACACGCTGACCGTACGCACGGCTGATGGCACGGGCTCCGGCTGGGCCGGCGCCGAGCAGCCGCGGTTCTCGGCCATCGACTTCGAGCGGCTCGGCGCTCTCGCGATCGAAAAGGCAGAGTTGTCACGGAATCCCGTCGCCATCGAGCCGGGTCGCTACACGGTGATCCTTGAACCACAGGCCGTGGGCGACCTCGTGCAGTTGCTGGCCGGCTATGCCGATGCACGGTCGGCCGACGAGGGACGCTCGCCATTCGTGAAGCAGGGCGGCGGCAACAAGCTGGGCGAGAAGCTCGTCGACGCGCGCGTCTCGCTGTACAGCGACCCATACGACGCCGCCATCCTCGCGGATCCGTTCGACGGCGAAGGCTTTCCCCTCGTGCGGCATGACTGGATCACGAAGGGCGTGCTGACGGAGCTGCAGTACGGCCGCTTCTGGGCGAAGAAGCAGGGCAGGCAGCCGACCGGCGGTGCCAACAACATCGTGATGGCAGGCGGCACGACCTCGCGTGAGCAGATGATCGCCGGCACGGCACGCGGCATCCTCGTCACGCGACTCTGGTACCTCCGCGAGGTCGATCCGCGCACGGCGCTCTACACGGGTCTCACACGCGACGGCACGTTCCTGATCGAGAACGGAAAAATCACGAAGGCGATCAAGAACATGCGGTTCAACGAAAGTCCGCTGTTCCTGCTCAACAACATCGAGGCACTGGGCCCGCAGGAACGCGTGGCCGGCGTCGAGGCACTGCAGCCGTGCGTGATGCCGCTGCTCAAGGCGCGTGACTTCAACTTCACGTCGCTGTCTGATGCGGTCTGAGCATTGAGGGTAGCCGTACTGCAACTGCAACAGCGACTGCACACTGCAACTCTGCTCACACGGAGTCGCAGA
>ENA-OFCX01000291-OFCX01000291.1-metagenomes-genome-assembly--contig:-NODE-291-length-27903-cov-4.007613_pt1 | contig 27903 bp, 26 predicted proteins | sample MGYA00153384_OFCX01 | MGnify analysis MGYA00153384
AAGAATCCCTATTAATTGTTTTTTAAAGGAAAAAAAGGATGCCGCTTCTATCCCTAAGACTTTCGCACTCCGAATTTACATTTTTATATATTGATTTAAACCGCACTACGGGTTATATTACTTTCAAATTTAATTTATATGAATACTAATTTAAGTTGGAATAAAATTCTAAAACTTTTACTTAAAAAAATAATGAAAGCCAATTAATTATTGTCGAGAAACATAAATTTATTTTTCTTTTTAATTTTGTGTCTTAGTGCCTTAGTGGTTCAAATTCTTCAAAAATTAATTATCAACCAGATATTGCATTAATCACATCATATTTTGTAATTATATGAAAATTGCCTCCCATGTCGTTAACTAAAACTGCCGCGTTATCTCTGGTTATGTTTTTAGAAACCTCTTCAATAGTTGCATTCGCAGCAACTACCGGAAATGCTGAAAGCATGATAGATGAAACTTCTTTTAATTTTACATCATTGTCTTTTAATATGGCAGCAAATAGGTGATTATCATTTAGTGAACCTACAAATTCGCCAGCGTCATTAGTAACTGGTATTTGCGAAATATTATATTTATTCATTAATTCATATCCATCACCTACAGTTTCTTTTTCGTTAATAGTAATAAGTTTTAAATCTCGATGATTTTGAATCAAATCAATTGCATAGCGTGCTTTCTTCTCTTCAATAAATCCTCTTTCACGCAACCAATCGTCATTATACATTTTACCCAAATACCGAGTTCCATGATCGTGAAACAAGGTTACTACCACATCACTCTCTTTAAATTTATCTTTCATTTGCAATAATCCTGCAATTAATGAGCCTGCAGAGTTACCCGCAAAAATTCCTTCCTTACGAGCAATTTCACGCGTCATTAAAGCAGCATCTTTGTCAGTTACTTTTTCAAAATAATCAATTATAGAAAAGTCAACATTCTTAGGTAAAAAATCTTCCCCTATTCCTTCTGTTATATATGGATAAATTTCATTCTTGTCAAAAATACCTGTTTCTAAATATTTTTTAAATACAGAACCGTAAGTATCTATTCCATAAATTTTAATATTGGGGTTTTTTTCTTTTAAATATTTTCCTACTCCGCAAATTGTACCACCTGTACCTACGCCAACTACAAAATGAGTCACTTTACCCTCTGTTTGTTCCCATATTTCTGGCCCAGTACTTTCGTAATGTGCCTGCGTATTCGACAAATTATCATACTGGTTAGGTTTCCATGAATTGGGAATTTCATTAATCAATCTTGAAGAAACAGAATAATATGATCTTGGATCTTCTGGCTCAACATTCGTTGGACAAACAATAACTTCTGCACCAAAAGCGCGCAAAGCATCAACTTTCTCTTTTGATTGTTTATCAGTAGTTGTAAAAATACATTTATACCCTTTTATGACTGCGGCTATTGCCAATCCCATTCCTGTATTTCCACTTGTGCCTTCAATAATAGTTCCCCCAGGTTTCAAAGCTCCACTTGCCTCCGCATCTTGAATCATTTTAAGAGCCATGCGATCTTTTGTTGAATTTCCAGGATTTACCGACTCAATCTTTGCCAGAAAAGTTCCTTTCAAATCTTTTGTCACTTTGTTTAACTTTACCATAGGCGTGTTTCCTATAGTTTCGAGGATGTTATTAAAATACATAGGTCAAAGATAATTTTTTTTGTTTTGGAAGGCTTTAAATCAGTAAAAGTTTTAAGATTACTAATGATTATAAATTAAAGACTGAGGAATATTTTTAATTTTGACAATAATTGGCAAATAGAAAAAATACATTATGAAAACGGTTAGGAGAAATTCTTTTATCATTTCGTTCTGACAAAAAAATATCCTTAAACGTTGTTGCAAAAGAAATTAAAATTGATAAAGCTGTATTAAGTAAAATAGAGCGAGGTAAAAAATATGCAACTAGAGACCAAGTAGTTAAACTTTCTAATTATTACAATTTCGACGATAATATGCCACTTATTGCATGGTTAGCAGATAAAATTTTATTTCAATTAGGAAGTGAAGAAGTTGCCTTAAAAGCAATGCAAGTTGCAGAAGAAAGTTTAATTTACACAACTAAGAAAACATTACCATAAAATAAAATTATAAGTGCAATAATAAATTATTTTAAAAAAGAAAAAATAGTAAAAAATGCTTGGTTATATGGATCTTTTGCCAGAAATGAAGAGGTATTATTGAAACCTTAATGAAAAATATAAAATCTGAAACAAAACTGATTTATGAGGGATAAAAGATTAACAACAAAGAATAGACTTACGCATTTAATGCAGGCAATAATAGATATAAAAAAATTTACTAATCGAATTTTAGAAAAAAAATTTTAAAATAACGTGATTTTAATAAATGCAACTCTTTCTCAATTTACAATAATAGGTAAAGCTATTACTCATTTAGATACCGACATACTTTTAAAATACAATTATCCTTGGTATAAAATTAAGGGTTTCAGAAATTTTATTCTTCATGAATATCATTCAATTGAATATAAAATCGTTTATAAAGCTATTCAAAAAGATCTTCCAGAATTGAAATCAATAATAGAACAAATTATTGAATTAGAATGTTAACCTATTTTATTTCAGATGATTATTGATATTCCTATTATCATTCTTGTTTTCGTGCTGATTACTTTTTACAATCTGGCCACTCGGAAAGAAAAATATAAAACCTCTTTTAGCAGAACAGCTTATTTTGAAAAGAATATTCATATTGCACCAATCGTAAGGCTTTTTTCTTTCTCCATTAATGATTTGAATTGGAAAGATATGGAAGACTTTGCCACTACTCGTGATTCAGATCCAGATGGATTAACTATAGTTTATTTCTTTAGAGATGGTGCTTATGCTCCCAAAACATTAAGTGATCGGGAACCTCATTTCAATCCTGATTTTAAAGAACATTGTGTCGCTCGGTTTACAAACTCTGGAAACCAAAAAATATTTGAAAAATATCCTTTTGAAGGAGATAAAGAAAAAGTAAAAAACTAAAATATATAGTTTAGAATAAATAGATTTTGATTTAAAGTAATTTTTAAATAAAAATTACTTTAAATCAAAATAATTAGGCAACTCGCAACTTTTGTACGTTTGATTTATTAAATTTTTCTTTAGCATAATCAAGAGAAACAAATAATTCTTTTTGGTCTACATCACTTGGCATTTCGAACATTGCATCCATAATTATTGCTTCTACAATTGAACGTAAACCTCTTGCTCCCAACTTAAAATCCAATGCTTTATCTACAATAAATTCCAAAACATCTGCATCAAAATCTAATTTTATTCCTTCCAAATCAAACAACTTAGTATATTGTTTTACCAACGAATTTTTTGGTTCAGTCAAAATATTAAGTAATGTTTCACGATCTAATGGATTTAAATAAGTGATAACAGGTAATCTTCCTATTAATTCAGGTATTAAACCAAAAGATTTTAAATCATGTGGGGTAATGTATTGCAGTAAATTTTCTTTATCAATGGTATGCTGAGTATTGTCAAGGCTATAACCAATGGCTTGAGTTTTCATTCTCCGGGCTATGTTTTTGGATATTCCGTCAAAAGCACCGCCACAAATAAATAATATATTATTGGTATTTACTCCAATCATTTTCTGATCAGGATGTTTTCTTCCACCTTGCGGAGGTACATTCACTACAGTACCTTCTAATATTTTCAGTAAAGCTTGTTGAACACCTTCTCCAGAAACATCGCGTGTAATGGATGGATTATCACTTTTTCTGGCAATTTTATCTACCTCATCAATGTATACGATTCCTCTTTCTGCAGCTGCAACATCATAATCGGCAGCTTGAAGTAACCGAGTAAGAATACTTTCGACATCTTCACCTACATATCCTGCTTCAGTAAGTACAGTAGCATCGCAAATACAAAAAGGAACATTTAAAATTTTTGAAATTGTTTTTGCTAGTAAAGTCTTTCCTGTTCCGGTTTCACCAACCATAATAATATTCGACTTTTCAATTTCCACTTCATCCTTCCCGATTTTTTGACCTAATCTTTTGTAATGATTGTAAACAGAAACAGCCATTACTCTTTTTGCATCATCCTGCCCTACTACATATTGGTCAAGATGCTTCTTAATTTCAATCGGTTTCAACAAATTGAATCCCGAAAGCACAGATTTACTTTTTCTCGTTGAAGTTTCTTCAACCAAAATACTATTGGCTTGAGTTATGCACTTATCGCAGATATGCGCATCAATTCCAGCTACCAGCATTAAAGTTTCTTGTTTGCCAGAGCCACAAAAAGAGCACTTTATCTCCTTAGTTTGCTTACTCATTTGTCCGTTGGTTTAGGTGTATATAATACTTCATCAATCATTCCAAATTCTTTGGCTTCTTCAGAAATCATGTAGTAATCGCGATCAGAACTTTCCCAAACTTTATCATAGGTTTGCCCGGTATGCAATGCAATTATATCGTATAATTCCTTTTTTAATTTTCCAATTTCTCTTGCCGTTATTTCAATATCAGATGCTTGACCTTCGGCTCCGCCTGATGGTTGGTGAATCATGATTCGAGAATGTTTTAATGCCGCGCGTTTTCCTTTTGCACCAGCACATAACAAAACTGCACCCATTGATGCTGCTAAGCCAGTACAAATAGTTGCAACATCTGGTTGGATGTATTGCATCGTATCATAAATTCCTAATCCTGCATAAACTGAGCCACCTGGACTGTTTAAATAAATCTGAATATCGCGTTTAGCATCTGCTGACTGTAAAAAAAGTAACTGAGCTTGTACAATATTCGCAATCGTATCATAAATAGGATCACCTAAAAATATAATCCTGTCCATCATTAATCTTGAAAAAACATCCATTGAAGCAACATTTAATTGTCGTTCTTCTATTATATAAGGAGTCATTCCTTGAGGGAGATGCTTATTTTCTACTCTGCCGATAAAACTATCGACATGAATACCACCAATTCGGTGATGTTTTACTGCATATTTTCGAAATTCGTTTTTATCTATCATGGTTATTTTTTATACAAGCGTAACAAAAGTAATGCAGTTTAGGTTTCTTAATGGTTTTACTGACATTACGTATGTTTTACTGTAAATAATTGTCAGTAAAGTACTGACATTACTTCAATTCAAGAAATTCTTTATAAGCAATAGTTTTGTTTTTTAAGCTTATAACCCCTTTTAAGTATTCAAAAACTTTTATACTCCTTGCTTCCTCATTTAGTTGTGATACACGCTCTTTATCTTTCAAAAAGTTCATTGAATATTCATTCAATTGCTCATCTGTTATTGGTTCTGGGCTGTACATTTTGAATTGAGCCTGAATCTTTTGTTTGGCTAGCGCTACAATATCTTTAGGTTCAATCATGATATTGCTATCCTTCATTATTTTATTTTGAATTAATGTCCATTTCAGATTTTTTTGAAATCCATCATATTCATTTTCTATTTGCTGATCCGTAATATTTTCTTCATTCATACTTCGCAACCACTTTTTCAAAAAAGCATCCGGAAATTTCACATCTACTTTATTTAAGGCAAATTCATATATATCTCCTTGCAATTTACTGTCAGAATTGCCAACCATCATTCCTTCTAACTCTTCTTTTACTTTTAATCTGAATTCATCTTCGGTTGCAATATTTGCTTCTGGATAAATTTTATCAAAAAATTCTTGATTAAATTCAGCCTCTTCTACCCTATTTATATTTTTAATTGTCAACTGAAATTTTGATTTTAATTCTGATGCATATTGCTCATCAATGTTTAACAATTTTGCAATAAGCGATGCATTTCCTTTAAAAGCTTCTGATAAATCAATCGAAACAACATCGTCTTTCTTCAATCCAACTAAACTTGCTTTGATTGCAGAATCATCAATTAAATCTGTTCTAATGCTGTTAGTATTCGAAATTCCATCTTCAAAAATGGTTCCATCTGGCGAAAGTTGCTTAAAATCTCCATACAATAAATCGTCTGCTTCAGAAATTTCCGGATTTGATCTTTTACCGTAACTCTTTCTAAGATTTTTAATCCGATCGTTCAACGTTTCATCATCTGCCTCAACTTTATAATAATCAAAATTATCTTTATCAGAAAAATTGATGTTGATTTCAGGAGCAAGACCTAATTCATAGTTAAATTCAAACTCGTCTTCAAAATCCCACTTAAAATCTTCTGTTTCGTCAACTTTTGGAAGTGGTTGACCAAGCAATTGCAAATCTTTTTCTTGGATATAATTGTTTAATGTTTCAGAAAGTATTTTGTTAATTTCATCAACCAATATACTTTTACCATACAATCTTTTGATATGCGAAGCTGGAACCATTCCAGGTCTAAAACCAGGAATTTTTGCTTTCTTGCTTTGTTCGTTGATTACTTTTTCAACATTTTTTTTATAGTCTGCTGGTGCTAATTTGATTTTTACAATTGCGTTCAGTTCGTCGGTGTTTTGCTGAGTTATGTTCATTTTTTAAATTAATTCTATTGATGTGCCATTAAAGTAAAATTCCCCCCAGCTTTATTGGGGGGAATGTTGTGCGGAAGAAGGGACTCGAACCCCCACGCCGTGAAGCGCCAGATCCTAAGTCTGGTGCGGCTACCAATTACGCCACTTCCGCGTTCTGGTTTTTGTTAAGGATTGCAAATATAGTCGAATTTTTATTTTTGGTACGTTTTTTTTGAAATAGACAAAACCAAATCGCTAAGATATTGGAAAGCAGGAATTAAGCGATTTCCATACCATGAAAAATATTCACCATTAACTAAGATAATTTGAGAATCTGGAAGCTCGTTTTTTAATAAATCGATATGTTTTTGAGAAAACGGATATGGCTCTGTAGATAGAAAGACAAAAGCAGGCTTTACTTCTTTTAAATAATTCAATTCAATTTCAGGATATCTATTGGCTATGATTTGATTTTTCATTCCAATTTCGTTCAGCATCGCATGAATAAAAGTATCTTGACCGGCAGCCATCCAAGGGTTTTTCCAAATTAAATACACCACTGAATTTATTTCTTCACTTAATTCAACTACTAATTGTTTTAATTTTAATTGTCCGTTTTCTATTGCTTCAATAATTGAATTTGCTTTTTCAGTTTCATCTAATACTATAGCAATTTGCTGAATCATCCGTTTAGAATCTGTTAAATTGCAAATTTCACTTACCCAAACCGGACAAAATTCAGTCATGGCAGCTATATCATTAAATTCATTCTCTTCTTTATTGGCAACGATTAAATCAGGTTTAAGAACTTTTATTTTTTCTATAGACGGATTTTTTGTTCCTCCAATTTTTTGAATACTTGAAACTTCATTTGCAGGATAAAGACAAAATTCAGTTATTCCAACTATTCGATCGGCACCCGCTAATGCAATCAAAAGTTCAGTTTGAGATGGAACCAATGAAACAATACGTTTTGGCGGCCAATTAACTTCTACCTCTCTACCCAGAAAATCAGTGAATGATTTTTTCATATATTTCAGCCTAAATTACAATAGCATTGGGTTTAAGACAATTTATTTTCGGTTCTATTTTCATTTCACTGTTGGTATTACTAAATTATTTTACAGATCGTAGAGATTTTATTCAGTTAATAGCCTGCTTTGCAATTTTGTTTGCTATTTATTTATATTGGATAAAAGAAAGTAACAAGCAAGATTTTAATTATTTGTTAGCGATTGCAATTGCGGCCCGAATAGCATTAATTTTTTCGACACCTAATTTAAGTGATGATTATTTTCGTTTTATCTGGGACGGAAAATTAATTGCAAATGGAATAAATCCTTTCGATTATTTACCTAATGAGCTAAGAGAAAGCATTTTTTATCAATCAAATTTACTTTTGATAAACGGAATGAATTCTCCAGAATATTATTCTATTTATCCTCCAGCTTTACAATTTATTTTTTTTATTTCGTCGTATTTATCTTTTGGAAATATTTCGGCAAACTTAGTATTACTTAAAATTTTCATACTGGTTTTTGAATCTGGTACAATATTTTTATTAATCAACCTTCTAAAACATTTTCATTTACCAAAAACAAGAATTTTTCTTTATGCGCTAAATCCATTAATACTTACAGAACTTTCCGGAAATATCCATTTTGAAGCTGGAATGATATTTTTTATGCTGCTAACTTTATATTTAATTTTACAAAACAAGCTATTTTTGGCTGCAATTTCATTTACAATTGCAGTTTCAATCAAATTAATTCCGTTGCTATTTTTGCCTGCTATTTTCTTTTACCTAAAAACGAAAAAAGGATTTATATTTTCATTCAGCACCCTTATTTTAATAATAATTTCGAGTTTACCATTTTTTTATAACTGGGAACAACTATTTCATTTTTTCACGAGTTTTCAACTTTATTTTCAAAAATTCGAGTTTAATGCAAGCCTTTATTATGTCTTTCGATATATAGGAATAAAGCTTACTGGATATAATCAAATTGCAATTATTGGAAAAATTTTACCTTTTATCGTTATGATTTCTGCTTTAGTATTTGCATTAAAGCGAAATAAAAATTCAATACAATTACCTATAAAACTGTTTTGGACTTTAAGTATTTATTTGCTTTTTGCTTCCATAGTTCATCCATGGTATTTGTGTCCCTTGATAGCTTTTAGTGTTTTTACTAATTATAGATTTATTATTTTATTATCAGGTTTAAGTGTAGTTAGTTATTTTGCTTACAGCAGCAATCTCTACACTGAAAACTATTATTTAATCGCTATTGAGTATAGTTTGGCTGGAATTTATTTTATGTATGAATTAATGAAAAATAAAAAACCGAATTATTTGCCTGTTGTTCGTTGATACCAAGATTGAATTACTTTTTCGGCAGGCTTATTTTGGGGTGTCCAATCAGTATCTTGGGCGCCTCCAACATTGGAATAATCATGATACCATTTCCACAAAAATCCGCCAGCCATCCAATTCTGATTCCAGCAAGCAGCAAATAATGCTTGATAGGCTCGAACTTGAGCAGCAGTATTTACTTGAACACCTTCTTTATATTCCTGCTCCCAAGATTTCCAGGCAGGTTTATTCATACTTCGGTATCCATATTCAGTAAATAAAATCTGCTTTTTACAATTTGCGCTGTAAGCACTCATTTCAGAAACTATCGGATTCCATGCTTTACCCAATTCTTTCAAGTCAGGCGAATCTTTATCAACCAATGGAAAATATGCACTTATACCAACATAATCAAGATCATTCCAAAAACTAACCTCTTTATAATCGTCCCAGTTGGAAGAATAGGTAAGTTTACCCTGGTATATTTTTTTAATCTCAGAAATTAAATTACGCCAATAAAGCGGACGTTTTTTCACTGCAATTCGAATTTCAGTTCCGATACAAAGCATTTCGGCATTTTCTTTTGCAGCAATCTTAGCATACGTTAGCAAGTATTCTCGATAATCTTTCTCCCAAATCAACCAATTTTTTTCAGAACCTGCGTCAAAACTTCCAATCCACTCCCCATGTTGAACCCAAATTTGAGGCTTAATCATCACTTTTAATCCTGAAGCTTTCGCATGTTGAATAGTTTGAGAAACCCCCGCAGAAGTCTCTCCCCACCATTGCCATTTATAATCAAAATATACATTCGGTTCATTTCCTTTAATAAATGCAAATGGAATAATAGCTACCCAACCTGCACGTATATTTAAAACTGGTTTAGTCCAATCGGCATTAATAATTGTTGGTGGTGCTGTAAAATTTACTCCATTAATTTTAGAAATAATTTGAGCAAATGAAATCGCCGAATTAAAAAATAAAGAAGTAAAAAAACATAAAAAATAATTTTTAAAAATTCCAGTAATCATCTCTTGTAATTGAATTTAATGTAAGCGTCCGCCCATCCCATGATTGGGATTTTATCAAATAATTTGGGTATTCTTTGGTGAAATAATATTCGTTTGATTTATCTTTCTCAAGCTTTACTATCACTTTCCAACTATCGTACGTTTTGTTTTCGATTAGTACTTTACCACCTTCGGAAACTATCATTTCAGCATTGTAGACTATTAATTTACCTACTTTACTGCTAATTTGGGTTTCTAATATTTTACTATTAACTACTAATCCAGGTTTGAAACTTAACGCTCTTAATGAAAAAATTAATTGATCTTCCAGCAATATATTGCCATCTAAATTTTTAGTACCGCTGCCTTCTGTGTCCCAGTATGAATTATAATTTAGTTGAAATCCTTTTTCATTCTTTCTTATTTCTTTAAACGTATTTCCACACCATTCTTGTGATGAATTGGTAAACTTAACTAAATTAGCAGCGTTATTTCTATCCGTAAAAATACTTGTCAGGAAATGATATGGATATTTGTCTGTTTCTATTCTAGCAAAAAAATTAACTTTCATTACATTAAAATTATCTTTACGATTATAATCATCTGTTTTAGTGAGAAACTCTTTATTAAAAACCTCTGAAACAGTAATCATTGAATAAGAAAATGATCGTAATTTTTTATAGATAATACGTTCAGCTTTATAATTCGCTACCTCAGCTTTTCCATCGTCCCAGAATTTATTGCTAGACCAACTCGAATTAAAATTTGAGTTAATACTTGATGGCAGCTCAGTTTTTACAGAATTTTTATTTTGACTGTTACTTTCACAAGCACTTAAAACGGGCAACATCATTAACAAACAATAGCTAAGTTTCATAAAAATTAATTCAGATTTTATAATATATCAAAAACGTTATAAAGTTAAGGAATACTAATCAACCATATAGCATTAAGTTTGTTACCACAATAAATGTTTAAACACGCAATTTTGAAAATAACTTTTAAACCTTCATTTATACTTAGTTTATTATTTTTCTTTTTGATGCATTCATTGGCATTTGCACAAGTACCCAGAATTCAAAACGGAGTTGGAAAAAGTATTGCTGGAAAAATAACTGGCAGAATTCAAGACAAAAAAACAGGTGAGGGAGTAGAATTTGTAACTATATCTATTATTAAAACATCTGATTCAAGTATCGTAACAGGTGCACAAACAGATAAGAAAGGTTTTTTTATAATTGAAAACATGTATAAAGGCCAGTACAAATTGAAAGCTAATTTTCTTGGTTATCGACCCTATGAGAGCGGAAATTTTCTATTGACTCCCGAGAAATTTGAAATTTATTTAGGAATTATAAAGCTAGAATCTAATACTGAAGTGCTTAATGAAGTCGCTATAACTGGCGAAAAAGGAGTTTTTCAAATGGGAATTGACAAAAAGGTATTTAACGTTGATCAAAATATTGTTACTTCTGGGGGATCAGCAGGCGATGTTTTACAAAATATTCCTTCACTTTCTGTAGATATTGATGGCAATGTAAGTTTGCGTGGAAGTGAAAATATTACCATTTTAATAGATGGCAAACCTTCTGGATTGACTAGTAAAGCTGCAGTTTTAGAACAAATTTCGGCAAGTGCAATTCAAAGTATTGAATTAATTACTAATCCATCAGCTAAATATGATGCAGATGGAATGGCAGGCATCATCAATATTGTATTGAAAAAAAATAGAGTTGGTGGAATTAATGGAAATGCTTCACTTTCTATCGGAACCAGAAATAAATATGGTGCAGCAGCTGGAATTAATTATCGGAATGAAAAAATAAATCTTTCAGCGAATTATAATTATAGAAATAACGAACGTTTTGGAAGAGGTAAAAGTTTCAGAACTTCATTTGCTGACGATTCTATTTCATTTCTTGATCAACAAACTAATTCAGATAATGGAAATGCCAATCATAGTTTTAAAATTGCCAATGATTTTTACCTACCCAGAAAAAGTACAATTTCTATTTCGGTTTCCCCTTCTTTCAGAAAAGAAGACGCTACAAGCACAATTAATTCTAGGTTTTTAACTAATATTTATTCTACTGAATCAGCTTATGATAGAATTAATAATGAAACAGAAGAAGGAAAAAATATAGATGCTACGATCGGATATAAAAAGATATTTTTAAAACCCAAACAGGAATTATCTGCTGATATAACCTATTCCACTGGCGATTTTACAGATATTAATTTATACACCAACGACTTTCTGATTACTGATTTTAAGCCAGATAATATTAATTCAAGATTTGAAAAAATCACGAATAGCGGATATAATAGGTTATTTAGTGTTCAAAGTGACTATATACAACCTGTTGGAAAACGATTCAATCTTGAAGCAGGATTAAAATCGACACTTAGAAAAAGTGATGAAAACAACAATGCTTTTTTTAGCACTACTGATCAAAATAATTTAATAGAGGATTCTCGATTAACTAATATATTTATTAATACAGAAAATATAATTGCAGCATATCAAAATTTTGCTGCAACATATGGCAAAACAGGGGTTCAAATAGGAACTCGTTTAGAATATACCGACAATTTACTAGAGCAAAAAAGAACCTTGCAAACTTTTCAAAAAAAATATTTAAGCTTCTTCCCAAGTTTATTTATCAAACAATCTCTTTCGAAAAATCAAGAAATACAATTTAGTTATTCTAGAAGAATAAGCCGACCAAATTCTCGCTATACAAATCCCTTTATTGACTATTCAGATCCTTTAAATGTCCGATTTGGGAATCCAAATATTAACCCTGAGTTCACTAATGCATTTGAAATTAGTTATCAAACACTTGTTAAAACCACTTCCTTAGTTTCATCCATTTATTTGAGGCAAACAAGTGATGTAATACAATCGATAAGAGAAATAAAAGGTGGAGATACTACAGAATCAACCTTTGCGAATTTAAATAAAAGCAGATCAACTGGTGCAGAATTTATAGCAAAAACACAGTTAAAAAATTGGTGGAATGTAACTACAACATTAAATTTATATCAGTCACAATTAACCGGTTCAACCAATAATTTAATTATTGACCGAAGTAATTTTAATTACTCCTTACAATTAATGAGTATTATAAAACCAAGCAAAGATATAGCTATTCAAGTATCGGGTAATTACCGTTCAGAAAGTATTACACCTCAAAGTAAAATTAAAAATATTTACGCTTTGGATATTGGTTGTAAAAAAGATATTTTTAAATCAAAAGGCAGTATATCTTTAAATGTGACTGATATATTTGATACCCGACAATTTATTTTTATTACCGAAACACCAACATTTAATCAAAATAATGAACGAAAGAGAGAATCGAGAATTGCAACGATAACATTTGCTTACCGTTTTGGGAAGTTAACCGAGAATCCTAAAAACCGTAGCCAAAGACGTGGACAAGATGGCCAAGGTGAGCAAATGCAAGAAATATCAGAGTAATTCTTATTTTGATATTCTAAAACCTACAATTATGAAAATTTTTAAAAGAATTGTTATCTCAATTATGGTAATAATCGGATTAATTTTGATCATTGGAGCCTTTCTTCCCAGAGATTATACGGTTACCAGAACTATAGAAATAAATAGCTCTCCAGATTCAGTTTATAATAATGTTGCCGACTTTAGTGTTTACAAAACTTGGAATTGGTGGGCAAAACAAGACCCTTTATCAAGTTTTAAAATTAAAGGCGAAGCTAAACAACCAGGCAGCTCTTATTCTTGGAATGGTAATGAAATAGGAATTGGAAGTCTAACATTAGAAACAGCTGAACCTGGAAAAAAAGTAAAAAATATTCTTTCTTTTAAAAAGCCGTTTGAGACTGTTGCTTCAGATAATTGGGAATTTGAAGCTTCTCAAACAGGTACAAAAGTTATTTGGGTAAATTCTGGAAAATTACCTTATCCGATGGGAGCCTTTATTGCAATGAGTATGAACACAATGCTTGGACCTCAAATGGATTCGGGACTTGTAAGTTTAAAAGCCTTGACAGAATTAAAATAAAAAAAGCCGGATTTAATTCCGGCTTCTTTTATTCATTTATTATAACCTGTTCCCAAGTAAATGTTTCCCAAATATCTAACTGTATTTTTTCAGCTAATAATTTAATTTCTAAGAAGGAAAATGATTCTTTTTTAATTTCAAGTTCATCAATTATTTGTTTTAAAAAATCGAATGATACTCTTTTAAACTGAGCCATTTCTTCGGGCGTGACCGGAAATCCTTCACAATGTTTCTTAATTCCACTGAAAACGTAAAAAATTCCAAATTTTTTTACTGTTTCTGATTCATCTTTTACTTGAAGATGAACAATATTTAATTTGCTTTTTTTGAGAGAAGAAACAGAGACGGGTAACTGTGAAGGCAATCCCATACGACGTTAAGTTTAAGTATATTACATTAATAATTTTGTATAATGATGATATACTTATCTAAATACAAAAGGTTACATTTCTTTAAAAATAATTTTCTTCATCAAACTAATTTTCACTTAAAAATATTTTACGACCTATATGATCATAGTAATAAGAAATTCCACTATTGGTAAGAAGTAAATTAGTAGACTTTGTTTTTCTTTTGACAGAAGTAATATTAGCCCCGAAACGAGTAAATGAACATTTATCACAAGCTGTAAATTGCTTTTTTGCTTCACTCAACTGTACTTTTAGTGAATTGGAATCAATTAGACTACATCCAGGCGCATGAAAAAATTCATCTTTCAAGGAAATAAAAACAAAGCTATTTTTAGCAGATTGTTTTTGAGCAAATGATTTATAAGTGAGCGTAGAAAAAATTAAAATTAATAGGTAAACAATGTTTTTTTTCATTCAGCAGCAATAGGTTAGCTTTGAAAAATGTTTTTAAATTTTTCAATGTGCGGCTTAATACGGTGAGAGAATAAAATTGGTTACAAAACCAATTAAAATTCCAATATCTATTATCATTTCTGAGCATTAAGGTTTTCAAATGCTTTTTTACTATCATCAAAAACTTTAACATCTTCTTAAGACCAGACAGAAACTTTAGTTAATTTTTTTTTAAAAATCAGAAATACTAATTTTCTTTTCTTCTTCTATAAAAACTCCAGGTTCGTTAAGAATTTGTCTTACTAATTTACTTTTAGATTCAGGTATATTGATTGTCAATTTTTCCATAATCAAATTTACAAATTTTCATTTTAAAAAATTGGCAATTTTATTTTGATTCTAACAATCGTTTATTAAAAGTCGAAGTTGAAAAAAAATTCCACATTGAATTAGAATTTTATATCAAATAAAAACCCCAACTACAATTGTAATTGGGGTTCGTACCCAGTGCCGGAGTCGAACCGGCACGTCCTGCGACACAGGTGTTTGAGACCAGCGCGTCTACCAATTCCGCCAACTGGGCATTCGAACGTTCAATTTGGTAATTTATGAACGGGCTGTAAATTTATTCAAACTATCCTGAATTCGCAACAGATATTTCTTTTTAAAATATAATTCGCGGATCTTATTAAGTTTTTTAGTTCTAATTTGTTCATTATCAGTAATTTTCAAATCATTTTCTATTATTTCTTGATTTGAAATTCCAATTAAATGATTAATTTTTTCGATTAAATCATGTTGCTTTACATCTTCAATATCATCATCCAACTCTGCTATTTCGTCATTTAAATCCATCATTTCCATCAAAAATTCTTGAGGAAGTTGGTATTTTAATTCATCATTTACTAAACCAGAAACTTCTAATAAATGATGAACTCTTAAATTAAAATTCGATAATGTTTTATAAGCTTTATTATTTAATACAGATTTTGCTAATACTTCCGACTGGTTATTTTCGTCAGAATTTCCATGCATATCCGGGTGAAATTTTCGGGTATTTGCATAAAACTTTTCTTTTAAATCAGCTTCATTTATTAAAATACAGACGTCCAATCCAAAAAAATCAAAATAATTAATCATTCTTTAGTTTGAAAATACCTTCCATAAGTCATTACCGAAAGCAAAAATCATTAATGAAATAAGAATAAAAAAACCAACCATTTGTGCACGCTCCATAAACTTATCGCTCAATGGTTTTCCTTTTATCATTTCAACAATTAAAAAAACAGTATGCCCACCATCTAAAGCTGGAATTGGAAGAATATTCATAAAAGCTAAAACCATGGAAAGTACACCAGTAAGTGTCCAAAACCTAAACCAATCAAAGGTAGATCCATAAATACTGGCAATTCCAATTGGGCCTTGTACAGCTTTACGAGGATCTACTTCCCCTTTTACTACTTTGCCTAATCCTTTTACATTATCTGTCAAAGTCGACCATGCTTTTGATGCTCCAACGGGTAATGCTTCAAAAAATCCATAATTCGTTTGCTTTAACTTAAAATCTTGCCGAGGAAAAAAACCGATAGTTCCTTCATCAGTTACTTTTGCATTTAATGTAGTTGTATCATTATTTCTGATTACTCCTATTGTAATATCTTTTCCTTTGTTAGCTAATAAATTGGGCTTTAATTCATCGTAAAACTCCACGTTTTTATCATTAACCATAATAATGCGATCATTTTTTGCTAACCCGGCTTTATCGGCATTGCTGCCTTCCATTACACTATCTACAGCGTTTTTAAATCGTGGAAAATTATCAATATAATTACTTCTGCCTTTGTCAGATAATTTACCAATAAAATCGGATGGAATAGTAACGTTAATAGTCGAATCATTGCGTACAGCAGTAAGACTTGAATTTCCCAATAAAACTTTCGAACTCCATAAATCACTGTACTTTTCAAATGGTTGCCCATTTATCAATGTTACTTTATCGCCGGTTTTTAAACCTAATTCTTGAGCAAGTTCATACGCAACGATACCATTCGTAGCTTCTACATTTGGCAAATACGATTCTCCAAAACGGACTGCCAAGCCCCAGAAAATAACCACGCCTAATATTAAATTAACAGTTACTCCAGCTATCATAACAATTAAGCGCTGCCAAGCTGGTTTTGATCTAAACTCCCAAGGCTGCGCTGGCTGTAGCATTTGTTCTTTATCCATGCTTTCATCTATCATTCCAGCAATTTTTACATAACCACCCAATGGTAACCAACCAATGCCATATTCTGTATCGCCTCTTTTGAAACTAAAAAGTTTAAATCCCCAGGCATCAAAAAAGAGGTAAAATTTTTCAACTTTAATTCCAAAAGCACGGGCTGCTAAAAAATGACCCATTTCGTGCAATAAAACCAATATCGATAAGCCTGCAATTAATTGCGCAGCCATTATTAATCCATTCATTTATTCGTGTTTGTTTATTTTAAAAATTTAATCGTTTTTTCAGGTGAATTGTTTTATCATTTCCGAGGCAATCAGTCGAGTTTCATTATCGGTATTAAAAAAGTCATCAAAATTAGGAGATGAAACGAAACTAACCTTTTGCATACACTCAGCAATAACGTCAGTCATTTCCAAAAAACCTATCTGATCTTGTAAAAATGCTGCGACAACAATTTCATTTGCAGCATTTAAAATACAAGGCATCGTTCCACCTTTTTCCAACGCCTCGTAACAAAGTGCAAGATTACGGAAAGTTTGGATATCTGGTAAATCAAAAGTTAAGTTCGGATAGGTAGCAAAATCAAGTCGAGGAGCGGCAGAAGCAATTCGATTTGGGTAAGCTAATGCATATTGAATTGGCAGTTTCATATCCGGAATGCCTAACTGTGCTTTCACAGAACCATCTAAGAACTGAACCATGCTATGAATTACGGATTGCGGATGCACTAATACTTCAATATCTTTTGCTTCCACATCAAAAAGCCATTTTGCTTCAATTACTTCCAAGCCTTTGTTCATTAAGGTAGCAGAATCAATGGTGATTTTTGCTCCCATTACCCAATTTGGGTGTTTTAGAGCCTGCGCTTTGGTAATATTGGCTAATTCGTTTCGATTTTTTCCACGGAATGGCCCACCTGATGCCGTTAGTATAATTTTTTCAATTGAGCTTTTTTCTTCTCCAATCAAACATTGAAAAATTGCACTGTGTTCCGAGTCAACAGGCAGTAATTGTACATTATTTTTTGCTGCCTTTTCAGTAACCAATGAACCTGCAACTACTAGTGTTTCTTTATTTGCTAAAGCAATATTTTTTCTCGCTGCAATGGCAGCTAAGGTTGGCTTCAGACCAGAAATTCCAACCATGGCTGTCAAAACTATGTCTGTTTCGGGAATTTGCATTACTTCAACCAAACAATCATTCCCAGCTAAAACATTTATATTTAAGCCATACAAAGCATTTTTTACTTTTTGGTAATGATCAGCATTGGCAATAACTACTGAATTAGGTTTAAACTCAATAGCTTGTTCAATTAGCAAATCGCAATTATTTTGTGCAGTTAAAACACTTACCGAAAATTTATCTGCATGTTCCCTAATAACCTCAAGTGCTTGCGTACCGATGGAACCGGTAGATCCTAAAATTGCAATGGTTTTTTGTTTCAATATTTATTATTTGGATTTTATTTTAAACTAACCATTGTTTTAATTGATCGGCAAGGCTGCGATCGTTCGAAAGCCTTGGAACTTTATTCTGACCGCCAAGTTTACCTTCGCTGCGCATATAATTTATAAAAGCATTTTTGGTTAATAAACTGATTTTTAACGGCTGCAAAATATTTCCTTCAATTAAGTCTGCATAATATACATTCTTATCCTGCATTAGTTTGTCAATAAATTGAGCGATAACGTTTAATTCTTTTGGTTCTTCTTCAAATTCAATCAGCCATTCGTGATATGGCAATGCTCCAGATACTGGATTTACCTGAGGAGCAACAGTAAATTCAACTATTTTTAGGTTAAATTTTTCTGATGCTGCTTTCATAGCAAACTCCACTTCTTCTGCAATTACATGTTCACCAAAAGCAGAAATAAAATGTTTGATTCTGCCAGAAACAATAATTCTATACGGCGCAAGAGAAACAAATTTTACGGTATCGCCAATATTATATGCCCACAAACCTGCATTGGTACTTAAAATTATTGCATAATTAATATCCAATTCCACATCTTTCAACTCAATGCGCTTTGCATCTGCATTGAAAAAATCTGCGGCCTTTATAAATTCATAAAAAATGCCATCATTTAAATTAAGCAATAATCCTTGCGATGGCTGTTTATCTTGGTATGCAATAAATCCTTCAGATGCTGGGTACAATTCGATGGTATCTATTTTACCGCCAATACTTTTTTCAAGCTTAGATCGATAAGGTTCGAAATTTACACCTCCATACACAAACAATCCAAAATTTGGGAAAATTTCCTTTATTCTTTTTCCAGTTTTTTCTGTCAAACGATCAAAATACATTTGCACCCAAGGCGGAATACCTGAAATTAATGTCATGTCTTCGTGCAAAGTTTCCTCTACAATGCGATCTACTTTCTGTTCCCAATCTTCGATACAATTGGTTTCCATATTTGGCATTTGATTACTTCGCAAATAAGAAGGTACGTGATGATTAACAATTCCTGAAAGTCGGCCTGTTGGTATTCCCGCCTTTTTATCCAAGGTTGGGCTGCCTGATAAAAAAATTAATTTACCATCCACAAATTCACTTTTTCCGGTTTCGTTTATGTAAAGTAATAATGCATTTCGTGCAGCATTAATATGATTAGAAATTGATTCTTTAGAAATAGGAATATACTTTACACCTGAAGTAGTACCCGAAGTTTTTGAAAAATACAAAGGTTTGCCAGGCCACAAAACATCATCTTCACCATCCAACATTAATTTTATATAAGATGAAAGCTGCTCATAATCACGAACTGGAACGTTTTTAACAAAATCTGAATGACTACTTATAGCTTGAAATTGATGATCGCGACCAAATTTTGTATGCTTTGCTTTGCTTATAATTTGCTCAAATATTTTTTGCTGAGATTGATGAGGAGCATTACTCCACTTGCTGGTTTGCCAGGCAATAAATGCTGCAATAGGTTTGCTCAAAAATGATTTGAATCCCATTTTTTATTTGTAAAAATTTTTGGTAAAAGCACTAAATTCCTCTTTTCTAAAAACCACTCTTTTAAAATAAGCACTTATAAAACCAGATCCATAACCAATCAATTGTATAGAACCAGCCACAATTGCCAATAAACCTATGCGCATACTTTTATTTTGAATAGCAGCATCAATAGCGATAGCAAGAAAATAAATCAGAAAACATGCCATTAAAATAGCTCCATAAATCGGCAGCACTATACTTAACACAATGGAAATAAAAAGACCAATGGTAAACATGGCTGGAAAAAAATGGACTACTTGTAAACTGCTTGGGTGGCGCTTAAATAAATTAATTCTGGCAATACCTGAATTAAAAACTTGACGGAAAAAACGAGTGAAGTTAGTTCTGCGCTTATGAAAAACATAGGCCTCATGCAATAATCCAGTTTTATACCCTTTATCAATTATTCGGGTACTGAAATCTATGTCTTCACCAAAACGCAAGCTCGAAAAACCATTTAAACTCTCAAAAGCAATCCTGGAAATTCCCATATTGAAACTTCGTGGATGAAATACTCCAATATGCTTTTTGTTCCCTCTAATGCCGCCAGTGGTGAAAAGAGATGTCATGCTGTAATTTATCGCTTTTTGAACGTCAGTAAAACTTGGATGCGATTTATCTGGACCTCCAAAAGCATCCAAAAAGTTTAACTTCAAATTTTCATTAACAATTTCAAGATATTTTGAAGGTATAATACAGTCTGAATCGAAAAAAATAAAATATTCGCCCTTGGCTTGTTCTGCACCAAAATTTCTGGTCAAACCTGGTCCTGAATTTTCTTTCGAAAAATATTCCAAAGCAAAATTTTCATTGTACCGATCTACAATATCTTTAGAAGAAATCGTAGAACCATCCTCAACAACTATTACTTCAAAATTTGAATAGGTTTGCAAAGAAAGGCTTTCCAACAATTCTTTTATTTCGTTTGGCCGATTATAAAGGGGGACAATTAAGGAGTAGAACATGTATTCGGATTTATGGAATACGGTTAAATAGTTTTTTCAATTTGGTATTCATTACGAACAGGTGAATTTCTGGAAATCAATTCAGCTAGAAAACCAGTTAAAAATAATTGAAAACCAATGATAACAGCCACCAATGCGATAAAAAACAATGGCTGATCGGTAACGTTCCTAAATCGCTCTCCGTTGGCAATCTGATACAGCTTTTGAGTTATTAAATAAATTGCTAAAATAGTTCCGGTGAAGAGAGAAACCAAACCCATAGTACCGAAGAAGTGCATAGGCTTTTTTTGAAATTTGCCAACAAAAAATATCGACAATAAATCGAGTAAGCCATTAAAAAAGCGACTAATTCCAAATTTAGTGGTTCCATATTTTCTGGCTTTGTGCTCTACAATCTGCTCCGAAACTTTCGTAAAACCTGCCCATTTGGCTATCACAGGGATATATCTGTGCATTTCGCCATATATTTCAATGTTTTTTATTACATCAAATCGATAGGCTTTCAGGCCACAATTAAAATCATGAAGATTGTTAATGCCAGATACTTTTCGAGTTGTCCAATTAAAAAGTTTAGTGGGAATAGTTTTGCTTAACGGATCATAGCGTTTCTTTTTCCAACCCGAAATAATATCCAATTTCTCCGTAATCATTCGCTGATACATCGCTGGCAATTCATCAGGGCTATCCTGCAAATCGGCATCCATGGTGAAAACTATATCGCCTTTTGCAGCTTCGAAACCAACATTTAATCCAGCAGATTTTCCATAGTTTCTTCTGAATTTTATCCCATGAATTGCTGAATTAGCTTTTTGTAATTCTTCAATTACTTCCCAAGAACCATCATTACTACCATCGTCAACAAAAATAACTTCGTAGCTGAAATTATTTGCATCCATTACATTTTTTATCCATAATGCCAATTCAGGAAGGGATTCGGCTTCGTTATATAATGGAATTACGATTGATATTTGCATGTATTAATTGAACAGAACTTTTTTATTATTAACCCGTTCTGAGGTTTGATTTTTCTTTTTAATTATAATTCTACTCGTTGTGCTGTTTAATTAAATTTTTATTTTTAATTAACTAATAAATAAAGCATTAAAATTATTTTAGACTTAGTTTATTAAGTTTTTTTTGGGCTTACCCCGAAAAAAAATCGGGGTCGGGCTTTCAGCTATATCTTTTTTGCGGGCAGCTTTTCTAAAACTTGATAAATGAATTCAGCAAAAAAGGATGCCGCTTCAATCCCTAAGCCTCCCTCCGATTTCAGCTATTCGCTTATTAATTTAATTACAACATTATGACAGTTTAAATAAACTATATTATCAAAATCTATCTATTAGTATCAAAAAAAGGCTTTTCTTTCTTTACAAAAATGGATGTAATTAATGAAATAAATAATCCAGAAATTAAGAACATAATAATTGTTGAGATGGAAAGTAACATGGGAGACGTATAACTTCTAATTAATTCCATACGCTTATCAATAGTTTCTTGTGGTAGATTTTTTTCATTCAAAGATTCTTCCTCAGCGGCTAGTATTACTTCTACATAAGAAGGATCTATAAATTGGTAAAAAACATAATTGTAAGCGCCCAAAATGATCGAAGCAAAAAGCGCAATTAAAACACCGATTTTAAAAGCAGATCCATAACTTAAAAATCCTCCACATTCCTCTTCTCGATAATTTATACAACCATAAATAGTAAAACCACCTATTATTAAAAAAGGAAAAACATTTATTGCTCCTTTTGGCATGTAATTCATCATGTAAAAAATAACCGTCAGAATGATCAATAATACACCCGCCATTAATCCATATTTCATGGCAGTATTTACCGCAGATGGATTAATTACAGGAGTTTCAGTTGGTTGAAATTCGTTTGATTCCATTTTGTATTATTTAAATGTTAATAAAGTAGCGGTAATTGTCTGATTCCGTTTTGGTAGGCAAGTATAGTAAAAAGTACTGCCCCATCAAACGGTTTATTCTGACTTAGTTTTAGGAAAGAAACCATTGTTTCGCTTTCCATTTCCATATCTGAAAAAAACGACATAATCGGATAAAACAGATCTTTCATTTCTGAATCTGGCTTTATTTTATCTGCAATTTTTGCAAGTTCGACCATGGAAGAATCTACCACAGATTGGTTAGCAATTATATCTTCATAAATCATGTATTCATCCTGAAATTCATCTTCTTCAACCAATAAAAACTCTTTCAAATAGTCTGATAAATCTGGCGCAATCTGCTCTTCTTTACATTCTTTAATGTATAAAAGCACGTTTAAAACCTCTGTACCACGATCAATGGTTTGATTTTCTATTTCTTCCCATTCATCTGATTCCAAGTAATCTTCTTCCAACTTTAAGGCATCAACCGTGAAAAAATTAATCAGCAACAAATCAAAAAGTAATTCATTGATTGGTGCAATCTGCGATTTATCATCAATATACCGATCCAAGGCCTCAACTTTGGTCAAAAAAGGCATATCAAGTTTGAAAATTTCTTTCAATTCGTCGAACATTTGCGAATATGCTTTGTCCAAAGTGAAATCGGTTTGATAGGTATGCTCGATATCAATATATCTGCCGGCTGCAAAACCTGCTAAAGCGCCATGCAGAGTTTCTTCTATTTGATGATCCATAATATGTGAGATTTAGTTTTTTAAATTGATAAAAGCACCTTTATTATATATTCCGTGCACTTTTCCTAATAATTTTTTTCCTAGATAAGGATTATTTTTTGACTTTGATTTTATATCCATCGATGAATAAACCACTTGCTCTTTTGGATCAAATAACGTAAAGTTTGCCAATTGCCCAATTTTTATTTCTGGAATCTTAAGGTTTAAAATTGAACGTGGATTGATGGCTATTAATTCAATCATTCTTTCCATTGAAATTTGATTTTCTAAACTTGTTGTTAATAAAGAAAAACTTGTTTCAATATTCGAAATTCCGAAAGCAGCAATTTCAAATTCTTGTTTTTTATGCTCTATGGTTTGAGGGGTATGCTGCGAACAAATTGCATCAATGGTACCATCAACAATTCCTTTTATTAATTTTAAACGATCATTTTCGGATCGTAAAGGTGGTTTTACTTTATAATTAGTATCGAAATCACTTAATACATTTTCATTGCTAAAAACATGAATGGAACTTACATCTGCTGTAATGGGAAGTCCTTTTTGTTTGGCTTCACGAATTAATTGTACAGAACCAGCAGTTGATACTGTGGTAAAATGAATTGGGCAATTAGCATATTCGCAAAGCGCAATATCGCGTGCAATCATCATTTCTTCTGCAAGAGCTGGCATACCTTTCATTCCAAGCACTACACTCATTTCGCCTTCGTTTACAATGGCTTTACCATACAAACTCAAATCATCGGCAAATACAATTACCTTTTTACCAAAATTGGCAGCATATTGCGCAGATCGTAATAGCAAACCTGCATCTGCAATTGCGCGATCTCCATCCGAAAATGCAACTGCTCCATGATTAGCCATGTCAAACATTTCTGCCATGTCTTTTCCATTTCTATTTGCACTCACTGCTCCTATCGGAAAAACATCTACCGTCAAGTTTCTCGACTGATCTTTTAAATAATTAATTTGAGATTTGGTATGTAAAGGAGGTTCCGTATTCGGCATTAGAGCAACACCAGTAAAACCACCATGTGCGGCAGCGGCTGTTCCACTTACCAAATCTTCATTCATTTCAAAACCCGGATCGCAGAAATTTACATTTATATCAAACCATCCAATCGACAAATACAAATGATCGCAGTCAATAATTTCTACATTATTATCATATTCTTGATCGTCATTATTGAATGAATGATATTTTCCGTCTTGAATTAAAATATTGGTTTTCTGATGATTAAATTCAGATCGGGGATCAATTATGGTTACAGACCTGAACAGCATTGATTGCTTGTGAGCCATAATTGTTTTATTTTAAAAATCGTAGTAGAAAGATTTCGATTGCCAAAAATAGTAAAACAAACAATATTGCCCATTTCCAAAGTGAAATACCTGCACCGGAGGTTTTCAAAACTTGATCTAATGGCTTTGCAGATGAATTTATAACAGAAAATTTTTTTGCAACGCCTAAATCGCTGAGCTCGTTTGGTTTATAAAATTCCATAACCGACTCTGCCCGATTAAAATTAAATGCAAATGAATTCAATTTTGTTTTATCTAAAATTAAATCAAAGCTACCAGCTTCTTTTATTTGATCGGCAACAAATAAAAAACTCATGGCATCTGTATTTCTTAGTTCAGGAACTAGCTCGAAATTTTTACCAAGCAACTGCAGATTTTGATTTTTAGCTAAAGAAATTGGTGATGATTGCAATAAATTATCAATTCCGATGGTATAAGCCAATGCGTATTCCTGAAAACTTAATAATGCGGCCCGATACATCATCGGAACAAAAATAGCGTGAGATGGCAAATTCGAATTTTCTGCATTTAGCGGAACTGCACACACATATACTTTTCCTTTTTTGTAACTATATTGATTCAGAAAAGCTTCGGCTCCTTTCATGCTTAGCAATGTTTCTGAATTTCGACCAGAACTTTTGTTTAACACAAAATGGTTTTTCACTTTGGGTAAATCAAGGTTGGCAGGAATTTTTTCAAAAACAGATTTAAATAAAGAAGATTGCAGATTAATAAAATTTACCTCATTCGGTAATATGCTTGATGTGGAATAATAATCGGTATTGATGGCAGAAAGTGTGGTTTGGTAAGAAGCCAGATCAGCATCTTGAGCCGGAAAAATAAATAAAGAACCACCTGAGCTTACAAACTTTTGCAATTCAAGTGTCAAGCCAGAAGAAAGTACTTTCAATCCGTCTAAAATTACCAGATTAGATTCAGCGACTTTTTTATAATCAATGGTTCCATTCGTAAAATTCTTTACCTCGAAAAATGGTTCGCTTTGATAAACGGAATTTAAATACCTTTTCAGAAATTATGGCGATTGATTTTTTCTCCTGAGTTTGATAGGTAAAATAATAGGTATCGTCAAAAGTTATGGGGAAATCAGTTATGGTAATCGATCCATTCTGAATTCCAGAAGTCGATAATTGATAACTTATGGTATCAAAAGCAAAATCATTTGGGGCAACAGAAATATTTCCAATTGATTTTTGCTGACCATTAATACTTAGTTGCAAAGGTAAATTCTCGACTGCTTCCGAACCGAAATTTTTAACTCTTACAATCAATTGTTCAATGGTTTTTAATTGATGCAAGGGCGAAATAAAAAACACCGAATCAATAACCAAATTGCCAGCATTCTCTGCACCCGGAATTACAATCCATTTAGTTTGCGTCAAACTATCTGCGGTATTCTTGGCTTGGTCAACCATGCTTTTTTGAAAATCGGAGAGAACAAAAATTGATTTAACGCTGGCAGCATCGGTACTAAAAACGGATTGTTGTCTTGCGTTTATTTCAGAAATTTTTCTACTTACTGGCGAAATCTTCACCTCGTCAATCAAGGTCAAATACTCATCTTTAGAAACCAATCGTTGATGTTTACCTTCAAAATCGTTGGTTAGTAATTGAAATCGATCGTTTGGATTAAAGGCATTGGCTAATTCTTTGGCTTTACTTTTAGCCTCGTCCAACAAACTCGCATCACTTTTGCGCGCTTCCATGCTATACGAATTGTCGATGTACACACTTATTTCATTGGCAACACCTGGATTCGCATTTTGAGCCAATGGAATATATGGACCAGCAAACGCCATCACCAACATGAAAACGGCCAACAACCTACTGGCAAGCACCAAAAGCTTTTTTAATTTCGATTGACCAGAAGATTCTTCTTTTAACTCGCGCAAAAATTTCACATTCGTAAAAGCAATTCGCTTATACCTTCTGAAATTGAATAAATGAACAATAATTGGGATGGCAAGTAAAGCCAATGATGCTAAAAACTCTGGATACAGAAATCTCATGAACCTCAAAAATAGAATAAGCGAGTGATATTACAACGGGTTTTGTTGTAAAAATCTATGAAAGGGTTAATTTTAGATTTCTCTTTAAGATATTGTTATAAGACAGAGGATTTAAATATAGGAATTAATTGTTTCAACATTTTATTTTAGCAATTGGTAATGTGAGGATTTTTTATGCAAAACTGCTTTTTTACGTTAATTTGTATATAGGTTTTTGATTCATAAAATAATCAATACATTTATTTATTTTTAAGATTTACCAAAAATCTTTTGAAAATTCACAGTATTGATTATTTTATGAAAACATCTTTCTATTTGAAGTTAATTGCATGCACATTTTTATTTTGTATAAGGATGTTTGCTGGTAAAAACGAAGTATACTCACAATCGATAAACTTCAACGGACTATACTCAGATAGTAGCTTTTCTTCCAGTTTCACATCCACTATTGAAATGAATACAAAAATGTATAGTGTTGGTGTTGTGTCATCAATTTCAGGAAGCGGCAAGAAAGGATATTTCATAGCTACCGATAAATTCGGTAATCCCCTTTTTAAAAAGAAATTTAAATCTCCTGATACAGGCTATAATTCAATTGCTTTTAGTGATTTAGTACAAGGAGGTGACTATTTTTATATAACCGGAACATTATATAAATTAGATACTACGAGAGAACGAGGTTATACAGTTGATCCCATCGTGCTTAAATATGACACGCTTGGCAATTTGATTTGGTATAAATCTTTAGATATTTCTAGTAGGTATTTTTATGATTTGCCAAAAATAACATACCATTTAGGTAGAATAAGAATAGTTTCCAGCATAGTGTTTGAAGGTCCTTTCCTTTTTGATATTAAATTTAGAAATATCTATTTAGTTTTTGATACAAATGGAAATTATCTAGATTCTGAGATTTATTGGAATTTTGGCAATTATCCTTTTGAATTCATAACTGATAATATACCCTTGGAAAATGGTAAAATGATTCTTACAGGGTTTAGGTCTTTTTCAAAACCTCAGTATAGGGATAATGGATTAGTATTTAAAGTAGA
>ENA-OFCX01000295-OFCX01000295.1-metagenomes-genome-assembly--contig:-NODE-295-length-27703-cov-5.547635_pt1 | contig 27703 bp, 23 predicted proteins | sample MGYA00153384_OFCX01 | MGnify analysis MGYA00153384
CAACTTGCAAAACTCGCTCGAGCAGTTCAACGTAGACCACATCATGTTCACGCCGAACCGAAGCGTGGTGAACCGAATTGCCAAGCATTCGCTTGAGGGTATTGGAGACTCATGTTGGCATTGCCATGCGGGTGTTGGTGCGTTTCCGCTGCAGGCTGCTGTGCGCTTTAACATTCCACTTTTGGTATGGGGCGAGTCGATTGCCGAGAGTTCAGGGCGCGCAACTTACAAAACACCGGTGCGGAAATTTGACCGCGAGTATTTCACCAAGGTGTCAGCCAAACTGCGGCCTGACCAGATGGTGCGGGACGACTTGTCAGAGCGCGACCTTTATCCATTCAACGTGCCTACGGCTGAAGAGTGCGAGCGCGTTGGCGTGTACGGCATTCACTTGGGCGACTATATTTTTTGGGACGACGAGCGGCAAACAGAGTTTGTACGCGACACCTACGGCTGGCGTGAGACACAAATCGAAGGGTCGTACAAGCGCTACAAAAGCGCGGAGTGCATCATGCCCGGCGTGCATGACTTTGCCAACTACCTAAAGCGTGGATATGGCCGCGCCACCTTCCACTCCAGCGTAGACGTGCGCGCGGGTTTGCTCAGCCGGGATGAGGCGTGGGAGCTGATTCGCCAGAACGATGGCGTGCGGCCCGAGGGGCTTGATTACTATTTAAAGATAACTGGCATGACGGAAGAAGAGTTTTTTCTAACGATGGAAAAGCACCGCCGTGCTGAGCTTAAAAGGACGGTTATTCCCATTTACCCGAAACGTGAGCCGAACGAAGAGCGCTTGGTGCCGCACCCGCAGCAGCTGATTGAAAAGGTAATGTTGGCTACTGCTGCTGAAGTTGCCGTTGGGGAGGAGAAGACGGAAAAGGTCGCCGCAGCTCCAAGCGCCATAAAAGATGAGTCCGCGCAATGACGAGTTTTGCTAAGTTGCCAAGTATTGCGACCGTGATTGCGGGCTACCGCGATGGCAGTCTTACGCCAACCGATGTCGCTGAGCAATCTACTATCGCTGTTCAAGCGTATGAATCATCGGTGCACGCGTGGGAGTGCTTCGACACCACGCGCCTGATGGAGCAAGCCAGGCAAGCAACGCAGCGGCTGCGCTCAGGCACCGCGCCACGCGCGCTTGAAGCTCTGCCGGTGGGCGTTAAAGATATTTTCAACACTGCTGACTTCCCCACGCAAATGGGCAGCCCGCTTTGGGAAGGTTTCACACCGGGCAACGACGCGCGCGTGTTGTACGACATGAAGCGACTGGGCGCAATCGTGCCGGGGAAAACTGTCACGGCCGAATTTGCCGTGCATTCACTCGGCAAGACGCTGAATCCGCATGCACCTGACCGTACGCCGGGTACGTCGTCTAGCGGGTCTGCTGTTGCAGTTGCTACTGGCATGGTTCCGGTGGCACTTGGAACTCAAACCGCAGGATCCATTATTCGGCCAGCGAGCTTTTGCGGCGTGTGGGGATGCAAGCCTTCCTTTGGGTTGGTGCCGCGCACTGGCATGCTTAAGACCACTGACAGCTTGGACAGTGTGGGGTTTTTCGTTAACCATGCGGCTGATCTTTTGCCTGTGTTTGACGCGATACGCGTACACGGTAGAAATTTTCCGCTCAGTCACGCAGCCCTGAGTGACACCGCCAGACAAGCGACGCCACAACAGCGTGCTTGGCGCGTGGCTATTGTTAAGCCCCACGTGTGGGAGCACGTAACGGGTTATGCCAATGACGCTTTCAACGCATGGTGCGCGAAACTTGCGGCTCACTTGGTCGCAACAATAAACAGTCGCCGAAATGGAAACAGCGTCTTGCCATCGCCTCGAGCTGGATACGCAACGCGAACGCGGCTCGCGTAGTCTGCTTCAAACGCAGTAGCTTCTGCCGCACTTAGCGCGCCGAGGAACTGCGTGAGCCACGTGCCTTTTGTCCATTCTTTCACGGGATCGACGCCTTCGAGCACGTGCAGATATTCGCTTTCCCAGATGTCGAGGTTTGTCACGAGTCCGTTCAGCAGGTCGTAGTAAACGTCGGGTGTGGCGACTGGCGCGGGGCGTAGCATCGGCTCAAGCTTTGCGCGCCAGGGACCAGCAAGAACGGTCTCGGCAATCATCATGTGTGACGGCGCGCCAAAATTTCTAGGCATCTGCACGGCGAGCACGCCGCCCGGCACGATTTTATCGACGAGCTTTGAAAACAACGCACCATGATCAGGCAACCAGTGCAGCGCGGCGTTAGAAAAGATGATGTCTGCCGCGTGTTCGGGCTGCCAGTCGGCGAGACTTTGTTGCACCCAGTTGACGGCGGCCACACTTCTCTCGGCGCGCGCGAGCATTTCGGCGGAGTCGTCCACGCCTACGATCTGCGCGTCGGGCCAGCGAGCTTTGAGCAGTCGCGTGACGTTGCCTGCCCCGCAGCCGAGATCAAACACGCGCGCCGGGTTTGCCGCATTGATGCGCGTGAGCAGATCGACTGCGGGGCGTAGCCGCGGCTCAGCGAACTTAAGATACTGCTCCGGGTTCCAGGCCATGCTGTGCGCTCCTACGTTTGTTTCGATGAGACGTAATTGTGCCCATCGTCGCCATACGGCGCATGTAATTTCAGTTCAAAATAGAGAACTGTGACGTAGACCGTTTCGGTCTTGGATTTCCGTCATCGTGTGGATGACAATTTTTACGCAGTTGGAGAGCTTCATGTTTATTCCTCTAAACGTTAACGGCAAGGCGATGACCGTTGACGTTGATCCGTCGACGCCAATCCTGTGGGCGTTGCGTGACAACCTCAGCATGACGGGCACCAAATTTGGCTGTGGTGTCGCGCTATGCGGTGCCTGCACAGTGCATCTGGACGGCGTGGCGATTCGCTCATGCGTTACGCCCGTTTCTGCGGTCGCAGGCAAGCGCATTACAACCATCGAGGCGCAAACGATAGACCCGATTGGCAAGGCGGTGATCGAGGCGTGGGTCAAGCAAGACGTGGCGCAATGTGGCTACTGCCAAAGCGGGCAGGTGATGAGCGCAGCTGCGCTGTTGCGGACGAACAAAAAGCCGACCGACGCTGACATTGACGCCGCGATGGCGGGCAACGTGTGTCGTTGCGGAACCTACCAGCGCATTCGTGCCGCAATCAAAGAAGCATCAATGATGCTCGTCAAGGCATAGGGGGCAACCACCATGATGATCGAAAAATATCTTTCGCAATCTGTCGTTCACCCTCAATCGGACACGCCGCCACGGCGCCGCTTCATCACCATGATGATGGGGGGCGCAATGGGCGTCGCATTGATGCCGCTGACCGCGTCGTTTTCGGCAAATCACCCAAACCACGTCTACATCGGCCCGGGGCAGAAGCCGTCGGAAGATCCGACCGCGTTTGTCAGCATCACCAAAGACGGCACGACCACCGTGTTGTGTAATCGCATGGACATGGGCCAAGGCATTGAGACCGCGCTCGCGATGATTTGCGCCGAGGAGCTGGAGGCTGACTGGAGCAAAGTGAAAACCGGGTTCGGCAATCAGCAATCGCACTATGTTGATCCGATCATGGGCATGCACATGACGGGTGGCTCGGGCAGCGTAAAGAACAGCTACACGCAGTATCGCGAACTCGGCGCGCGCACGAAGGCAATGTTGATTGCCGCAGCTGCAAAGCAGTGGCAGGTGGACGCAATCGCGTTGAAGGCCGAGAACGGCTTCGTGATCAGCGGCAAGCGACGCGCGAGTTACGGCGATTTGTTTGAAGCGGCGATGAAAGAGCCAATACCGGAAGAGGTGACGCTCAAGAATCCAAAAGACTTTAAGCTGATCGGCAAGCCCACCGGCCTCAAAGTATCTCGCGCAAAGGCCACGGGTCAACAAAAATACGGCATCGATGTGAAGCTGCCGGGCCTGTTGACGGCGGTAATTGCACGGCCACCGGTGTTTGGCGCAAAATTTAGAACATTCGACGCTTCGGCAGCGCTTAAAGTGAAAGGCGTGCGTGCCGTATTGCCGATTGATTTGGATCGCGGCGCGCGGGGCATCGCCATCATCGCCGATGGCTACTGGCCAGCGAAGATGGGTCGCGATGCGTTGACGGTTGCGTGGGATACAGCGGGCGTTGACAAGGCCGACACGGCCGCCTTGCTCAAACAATACAAGGCGCTCGCCAAGACCGAAGGCATGCTCGCCACTGGCAACCCGATGCGCGCGGACATGGCGAAATTGGCGGGCGCGCCCAACAATCTCACCGCCGAGTTTGTGTTCCCGTATTTGAACCACGCGCAAATGGAACCTATTGCCTGCACGGTCGATTTGAAAGCGGACAGTTGCCACGTCTACACCGCGTCACAAATGCCCGGCATCGATGCTGCGGCGATTGCTAAAGCCAGTGGTTTGAAGGCCGAGCAAATCGAGATTCATGTGCAGATGGGCGGCGGCGGTTTCGGTCGTCGCGCAGTGCCGTCGAGTGAATATTTGGTGGAGGCCGTGAACGTTGCCAAAGCACTGAACGCGTCGGGAAAAAGCGTTCCCGTGAAAGTTGTGCGCAGTCGCGAAGACGATGTCAAGGCAGGCTATTACCGACCGCTCGTCGTCCATCGCGCTGAAATTGGCTACGACAAGGACGGCACTGTACTTGCGTGGCGGCACCAGATCGTGAGCCAGAGCATCATGCGCGGCACGGCGTTTGAAGCGGTCATGATCAAGGACGGCGTCGACGGCTCGACCACCGAGGGCATGCGCGAGCCCTACAACCTTCCGATGCGACTGTCGGTGCATCGCACTGAGGTGAATGTGCCGGTGCTATGGTGGCGATCGGTCGGCGGCTCGCATACGGCGTTTGTAATGGAAACATTGATTGACGAAATCGCAACCGCGACTAGTCAGGATCCAGTGGCCTACCGAATGAAACTGATCGGCAGCGACCTCAAGGGCGTGCGTCATCGCGCCGCGTTGCAGCTCGCCGTGGATCGTTCAGGTTATGGCAAAAAAACGTTGCCGGCGGGCATGCACTGGGGCGTGGCCGTGCATGAGAGCTTTGAGTCGGTAGTCGCCTATGTCGTTGAAGCAGGCGTGAAGGACGGCAAGGCGGTGCTTGGCAACGTCACGGCGGGCGTGCACTGCAACTTCTGCGTCAACCCACGCACGGTGGAGGCGCAGGTGCAGGGCGCGGCATTGCTCGCGCTTGCAACCACGCTACCCGGCCACGCGATTACGTTCAAAGACGGTGTCGTCGAGCAAAGCAATTTCCACGACTTCCCGCCGCTGCGTATGCCCGACGCGCCGAGGGTCAGCGTGCATATCGTGGCGAGCGACGACCCACCCAAAGGCATGGGTGAGCCCGGGGTGCCGCCGCTGGCCCCCGCGTTGGCAAACGCGCTTCGACGCGCGACCGGCAAGCCGTTGCGAGAGCTACCGTTTAAGTTGGCGTAGTTGGAAGTCGCCAACACCATGGGCTTAGGTATTACAATTGTAATAACGCGCTGTCGGCGCATACCTTCCCCGAATAGGCTCTCAGATGCACACCCTCAAACTCACTCAAATTGGCAACTCGGTTGGCGTAGTTCTGCCGCGTGAACTGTTGGCCCGTTTGGGCGTTGAAAAAGGCGACTCATTGTTTGTTAGCGAATCACCCGATGGATTGCGACTGGTGCGCACCGATCCAGAATTTGAGAAGCAAATGAAAGCAGCGCGTGACGCGATGAAAAAGCGGCGTGCGGTGCTCAGCGAACTCGCGAAATGAAGCGCTGGCAATGGCTACGCGAAGACGTCCTGTACGCAGTCCACGATGCCCAGCTAGCAGAACATGGCGGGCTCTCAGGTGTTCGTGATGCTGGATTGTTTGCCTCAGCGCTGGCCAGGCCACAAAACGTTGCAGCCTACGGAAACCCGGACTACGCTGACCTCGCTGCCGCATACGGATACGGCATTGCGCGTAACCATCCGTTTATTGATGGCAACAAACGCACGGCATTTGTGGCGGTCGAATTATTTCTCGCCATCAATGGCTTTGAACTGCTGGCGGACGATGCGGCTTGCGTCTTGACACTGCTTGGGGTGACCGCAGGAGAGTTAGAGGAAGCTGATTTTTCTAAATGGATCAGAACGAATAGCGCGCTCCTCGCCTAGTGGCGATAGGCGCACCGCGCTACCGCGCCACAAACATTTCGGGATCGCCCACCTGCCAACCCCAGTCATCATCTAGAGGATAAAGCGGACGCGGAATGTGCTCGTACGGTACGTTTTTGAGCACCGGTGTGGTGAGTCCTGGCACGTCGACCTCAATGATTTGTTCATCGCTGAAGAACTCGTCAGCCCACGCGCGAAAGTGGCCGCGCGACTTGATGATTAGCGTGCGCTGGGCTCGGATGTCCACGCCAAGCGCTTCCATGAACACTGGATCTTTGGCTTGCTGACGCACGGTCACGACGATGACCTGAATGCCGCCAACGACCAGTCGTGCGCACGGGCCGAGACTAATCGCATGGCCCGCCGCAATGCCACGACGTCCGATGAATTCACCGTTGTGCAGTTGCGCGACAGTTGCCTGGGCGCTGAATTTTCGTGAGAGCGGATGTGCCTCTTCGCGATTGAATTCAGCGTCGAACGTTGCTCCAACGCCAAGACGATGCGCCTCGGCGGCAAGCGCGGGATCGTAGAAGATAGCGAGCGTGCAACCTGTCGCGCCTGCCTCGTAAAACGCCTTGAGAATCCACACCGTGTTGGCGCGACCACCGCCGCCTGCGTTGTCGGCGACGTCGGCAAACAGCAGGGACGCCTTGTTTGCGTCGTGCGCAACTTCAAGCGCCATGCGCGTTGCGTCTTCGAGCGACGTGAGTTTTGGCACGTAACGCGCACGATCTGCCCACGCTTGCGTCGCAACTGTTTTTGCTGCAATTCGCGCGCCGTCAGGGGTTCTCGCCGAAACGATCACGCTCATGCCTGCTTTCGGTGTGTCGCCGAGCGTGAAGCCCGACAGCACACTCACGTTTTTCACGTCGTCGCTGAGTAGGCGCTGGCCGAAATGAATGATGTCGCCGTATGGCGTGTTTGCGCCCGGTTTGCGTTCGGTGTTTTGCGTGACCGAGGGCGGAATGAATGGCAGTTTCACGAATGCGCGATGCCAGCGCTGGCCGCTCGTCAACGCGTCGTGTAATGCTCGCGCGCACTCGGCACCACGCTCATGTGTGTCCACGTGAGGATTGGTGCGATAAGCAGACAGGTAGTCCGCGTATTGCACCATCGCGCTTGATACGTTACCGTGAAGATCGAGCGTTGCGAGAATCGGAACGTGTTCGCCAACGGCTGCGCGAACGACGGCGAGTAATGCGCCGTCGGGATCAACTTCCACCGTTGAAATCGCAGCGCCGTGCAGTGAAAGAAATACGCCATCAAGCGGGCTTTCGGCCAGTGTGCGCTTAAGTGACGCAACCATCGAAACAACAATTTCATCAAACCACGCCTGATCAACCGGCCCGCTCGCGCCGACGGCAGCAGCGATCATTGGAACCGGTGACCAGCCGCCGATGCGCTTCATCTCGTCGTAAAAACCCGAGAGGCAACCCGGAGATTTAGGATGCGCGCTTGCCAAATCAGCAAGCAAATGCGCAGGCTCGATCAGTACATTCTGTGCAAACTCCTCCCGCGTCGAGATCGGCGAATGCGCGTTGGATTCGAGCATGAAGCTGCCGATGGCGATACGTGGAATTTTTGGCGCAATATTCATGAGTAATCGTGTAACTTATGGGCACATAGGGTGAGCTTCGCGCACCTTGTAGCGTTTGGTGCTTAGAGCGCACCCTATATTGAACCAGGAAAATTATGAGCATTCGTAGCGTCGCAATCCTCCTCGCGTTTCTATCCTGCGCACTTTCTGCGCAAACGCTCACGCTCGGCACCAAGCTTGAACTCAACACGCTTGACCCGCATTTCTTCAACGCGTTTCCCACTGGCTCGTCGCACTCGACGATTTACGAGGCGCTGGTTTTTAATGATGAAAATCAGAAACTACAGCCCGCCTTGGCCACCAGCTGGAAAATCGTCAACGACACGACGTGGGAGTTCAAGCTGCGCAAAGGCGTGAAATTTCACGACGGCAGCGAGTTCAGCGCCGATGACGTGATTGCCACCTTTGATCGCGTGCCCAACGTGCCCAATTCGCCGAACTCGTTCGCGCAGTTTGTGCGCGGCATTGCCAGCATCACCAAACAGAATGACGACACGCTCATCATCAAAACCAAAACGCCAAACCCGAAGCTTGCATTCGAGTTGGGCCGCGTGTTTATCGTACCTGCAAAAGTCGCGAAGAGCTCGACCACAGCGGACTTCAATTCAATGAAGGCCGCCATCGGCACAGGCCCGTATAAAGTCACCGAATGGATCAATGGGGATCGTCTCGTGCTTGCGCGCAACGATGCGTATTGGGGCACCAAACAACACTGGGCCAAGGTCACAGAGAAGGTGATCGCGAAGGATCCGACGCGGTTAGCTGCGCTGCTTTCTGGCGAAGTCGACGCGATTGATTTGCCCTCGATTGCCGATTTGCCGCGCCTGCGCAGCGACAAGCGATTTGCGCTGACCAAGGGTGCTGCGGGGCTGGTTCACTACATCGCGCTTGATTCGGCGCGCGACGTGTCGCCGAACGTGACGGCGAAAGATGGCAAACCGCTGGCAAAAAATCCGCTGAAAGACCCGCGCGTGCGTAAGGCGCTGTCGCTTGCCATCAACCGCAACGCAATGGCCGAGCGCTTGATGGAAGGCAGCGCCGTGCCCGCGTCGCAATTACTGCCCTTAAGCTATCCGGGCACCAGTCAAAAGCTCAAGCCTGACGCGTTCGACCTGGCGAAGGCACAGGCGCTGCTGAAAGACGCAGGCTGGGGCGAGGGCTTCCGCATTGTGCTTTCTGCCACCAATGATCGCTATCCGAATGACGCCGCAGTCGCGCAAACCGTCGCGCAAATGTGGACGAAACTGGGTTTGAAGGTTGAGGTCGAAGCGATTCCTGGCAGCGTGTTTTTCGGGCGCGCGAGCAAGCAGGATTTCAGCGTGTTCGCAGCGCAATACGGCTCGGAAGAAGCGGGCACCGGCATCCGCGCGTTGCTCATGACGCCGGACGCGTCCATCGGTGCAGGCACGGCCAATCGCACCCGCTACAGCAATAGCAAGGTCGATGCGTTGGCTCGCGAAGCACTTATGCAAATGGATGAAATTAAGCGCGGCGCATGGCTTGAGAAGGCCATCGAGGTCGCCATGGACGATCAGGCGTTCATCCCCATTTTTTATCCAATCTTTGACTACGCAGCAAAAAAGGGCTTGAAAGTCACTCATCGCCCGGAGCGTCGGTTTAACGCGCTCATGATCAAACCAGAAAAATAAATACTGATTGTAGTTATGGCTTTCCCGCAAGAACGCCGTTTTATCTGGGCTTAGCCACATAAATTGATTTAAGTCGAAAATAACCTGTATAGGCACCTAAGCCCATATAAATAAACGCTTTGGGTAAAAAGCTGTATTCGCTTTATTGACCAAGTCTGTACGAAACGACATTCACTGAGCACCACCTGGACCACCTTTCCCAGCGAATGTTCTATGCAAACGCCTGCTTTTATGCAAAATCGAACAATTGTTTGAATCGTTTGATTGAAGAAGGGGTGTGCGATGAGTTTTGACATGCAGTTCAGCGGCAGTTTTCCAGCTCTCAAAATTCGCGAGCGCGAGCCGCGCAATGAGGGCCGTGTTGCCACCAAGGCGCGCATCCTTGCCGCGACCGAAAAGCTGTTCGTCGTCCACGGTTTTGATGCCACCAGCCTGCGCGCGATCACCACTGAAGCGGGCGTGAACCTCGCCGCCGTGAACTATCACTTCGGCAGCAAGGAAGAACTGTTCGCGCTGGTGTTGACCCATCGCCTCGACACGCTGAATCTGGAGCGTGTGCGTCTGCTGGATGCGCTCGAAGCAAGCGGTTTCGACGCTGAGTACACCGTCGAACAACTCATCGCCACGATGTTTTTGCCAGCGCTGCAACTCGCGCGTGATCCAGAGCGCGGTGGCGATGATTTCCTCAAATTTTTGGGTCGCGCTTACGCCGATCCGTCGCGGTTCGTGCGCGGTTTGCTCGCAGATCGCTACGCCGCGCAAGACGCGCGATTTGTGCAGGCTTTCGCCAAGGCGCTGCCTGATCTCGCCGCGCAGGATTTGTCGATGCGCCTGCACTTCATGCTCGACGCCATCTCGTCCACGCTCGCCAGCGAGGACGCGCGCAAACTCATGGCGGCCCTCGCCGCGACCAGCAAGGACGCGGTGGAAGAAGACGCCGCCGTACTTGCGCATCTTGGCCCGTTCCTCGCGGGCAGCCTGCGCGCCAAGGTGAACCTTTCGGCGCAGCAGCGCGCCATCCGTGCCGTGCTGGCGTTCGCTTAATCCGTTTCTCAAAAAGGTCTCGCCATGGCATCCGCCCAACGCGCCCCCATCTACGTCGTCGACGGCGCACGCACGCCGTTCCTGAAAGCGCGCAACGCGCCGGGACCGTTTTCCGCGTCCGATTTGTCGGTCGCTGCGGGCCGCGCGTTACTCGCGCGCTTGCTTATTGATCCGACGCAAATCGACGAGGTCATCCTCGGTTGCGCTAACCCATCCCCGGACGAAGTCAACATTGGTCGCTACGTCGCGATGCGTCTGGGCTGCGGCGATAAAGTTACCGGCTGGACCGTGATGCGCAATTGCGCCAGCGGCATGCAGGCGCTGGACTCCGCCATCAACAATATGCTTGCCGGGCGCTCGGAGTTGGTGCTCGCCGGCGGCGTCGATGCGTTGTCGCGCGCACCGCTGCTCTACAACGAAAAAATGGTGCTGTGGTTCGCCGCGCTCGCCAGCGCCAAGACAGTAGGCCAACGTGTTGGCGTGTTCGCGAAGCTTTCACCGACTGCAATGCTGTCGCCCGTCATCGCGTTGATGAAAGGCCTCACCGATCCCAAGGTCGGGCTGCTTATGGGACAAACTGCCGAGAACATCGCGTATCGATTCGGCATCACGCGCACCGAGATGGATGCGTTCGCAGCCGAAAGCCATAAGCGTGTGCTCGCAGCTCAGGCCGCCGGGACGTTCAAGAATGAGGTGATTCCGCTGATCGATGGCAAAGGCAATGTCTACAACGATGACGATGGCGCGCGCGCTGATTCAACGCCCGACAAGCTCGCCAAACTGAAGCCATTCTTCGACAAGAAATACGGCAACGTCACCGCAGGCAACAGCTCGCAAATCACCGATGGCGGCGTGTGGCTCATGCTTGCGACCAAGACCGCAGTCGACAAACACAATCTGCCGGTGCTCGGCAAAATTGTCGACACCCACTGGGCGGGCTGCGATCCTGCGCAGATGGGCCTCGGCCCGGTGTACGCATCAACACCGATCCTCAAACGCAACGGCCTCACGCTGGATGATCTCGACACCATCGAAATCAACGAAGCCTTCGCCGCACAGGTACTCGGCTGCAAGCGCGCGTGGGAAGACGAAAAATTCTGCAAGGAAGAGTTGGGCCTTGACGCTGCAATGGGCTCAATGGATATGAACAAACTGAATGTTGATGGCGGTGCTGTTGCACTCGGTCACCCTGTCGGCGCATCGGGCGCGCGCATCGTGTTGCATGCGTTAAATGTGCTCAAGCGCACTGGTGGCAAGCGTGCGCTGGCCACGATTTGTATTGGTGGTGGGCAGGGTGGAGCGATGTTGGTGGAAGCGGCGTAGCCGTTCGTCGTTCCTGCGAAGGCAGGAACCCGGCGACTTTCGCCAGCGCAACGCTCGCGACCAAAAGACACTAGTGTGTGTCACGCCTGAAATGACACTAGGCCCCTGCCTGCGCAGGGGCAACGAGATTAAGAGGCCGCAATGAATTACGAAAATTTCAAACTAAAAACCGACGACAACGGGATCACCTGGGTCGGCATTGATGTTGCAGGTAGCAACGTCAACACGATGGGCACACCGGTGCTCGTCGAATTCGCCGCCTTGCTCGACCAGTTCGACAAAGAGTCGCCGAAGGCCGTCGTCTTCCATTCGCTGAAATCCTCCGGTTTCATCGCCGGTGCAAACATTGCCGAATTTGAGGCGATTGGCAAGACCGATGACGTCGCTGCCGCCGAAAAACTCATCAAGACGGGCTACGATTTATACGAGCGCCTTGCCGCTGTGAAGTACCCGACGCTCGCGCTGATCAAGGGCTTCTGCATGGGTGGCGGGCTGGAGCTGGCGATGGCTTGTCGCTATCGCGTGGCAGTGGACGATCCGGGTACGCGCATGGGCCTGCCCGAAGTCATGCTCGGCATTCTCCCCGCGTGGGGTGGTGTCAAGCGTTTGCCGCAACTGCTCGGTGCGCCCGCTGCGTTTGATCTTATGCTTTCAGGCAAAACGGTGGACGCATTGAGGGCGAAAAAACTTGGCCTCGTCGATGAAGCTGTGCCGCCGCGCATCATGTGGAACACGGCGATTGGCGTGCTCAAAGCGCTGCCCGAGCCGCGGAAATTGTCGTTCGCGCAGAACCTGATGACCAATGGTTTCCTGCGCAGTTATGTTGCGTCGCAGGCGAAAAAGCAGGTCGCCAAACGCGCGCGCCCGGAGCACTATCCTGCGCCGTACGCCATCATCGATCTCTGGCAAAAGTACAACGGCGATGTGCACAAACCGAGCGCCACCGAATCGTGCTCAATGCAGGCGCTGTTGTCGCATTCAACGGCCAAAAACCTCATCCGCGTATTCAGTCTGCGCGAAAAACTTAAAGGCCAAGCCAAGGGCATCGACTTCAAGGCGAAGCACGTTCACGTCGTCGGTGCGGGCGTCATGGGCGGCGACATCGCAGCGTGGTGCGCGTTGCGCGGCATTACGGTGACGTTGCAGGATCTCGATGCATCGAAGATCGCACCGGCGATCAAGCGCGCGGCAGACATGTACAAGAAGCGTCTGCGCGATGAACGCCGCATCCGCGATGCCATGGATCGTCTGCAACCGGACGTCACCGGCGACGGCGCGAAGACCGCAGACATCATCATCGAAGCCATCGTCGAGAACCTCGCCGTCAAGCAAAAAGTGTTCGCCGAACTCGAAGCGAAAGCCAAGCCCAGTGCCGTGCTCGCCACCAACACGTCGAGCATTCCGCTGGAACACATCGCCATCGCACTGAAAGAACCATCGCGTCTGGTCGGTATTCACTTCTTCAATCCGGTCGCGCAGATGATGCTGGTTGAGATCATCAGCGGCGCGCAGACCGATGCCGACATCGCACGCAAGGCCACGGCCTTTGTCGATCAGATCGACAAGCTGCCGCTTGCCTGCAAGAGCGCGCCGGGCTTCTGGGTCAACCGCATTCTCGCGCCGTACTTGACGGAAGCGATGCGTTGCCTGGATGAAAGCATCACACCGGAAACGCTCGACGAAGCGGCGCTCGCGTTCGGCATGCCAATGGGGCCCGTGGAGTTGGCCGATGTGGTGGGTCTTGATGTGTGCGCAGCCGTAGGTCAGGTTGTTGGCGGTGATGAAGCGCTCAACAACGCGCCGAAAAAACTCGCCGCGAAGCTGGAAGCAAAAGAACTCGGCAAGAAGACCGGCAAAGGCTTCTACACGTGGGTCAACGGCAAACCACAGAAAGGTGCGGCAGGTGCCGTGCCCACTGGCCTCACCGAGCGCCTGATCACGCCGATGCTCAATGAGGCGAACAAAGCCCTGGCGGAGGGCGTGGTGAAGGACAGCGATCTCGCCGATGCAGGCGCGATCTTCGGTTGCGGTTTTGCGCCGTTTACCGGCGGACCGTTCAACTATCAGCGGTCAAAAGCGGCGTAAATCGTAGAGCGGATGCGCGAAAGCGCTATCCGCCATCGTTACTTACGCCGCAATCCGATGCTCTGCGATGTAGTAGATCACTTGATTGGGCCCAATAGTCTTGCTCGCTGGTGCATTTAAGGTCAGTCCCTTGCCCTGCGCATCGTCGGCCACGGCAACAATGGTTGCGTCGTACTTTAGTTTGTAGGTAGCCAGCAACTCGCCATAAGTCGTGCTGGCGGCGGTTGCAGGCATTTTCACGCTCAACAGCGTGTTGCCAGTCATGATCGAGAGCAGATCGTGATGCACGCGCGAGCTTCCGGGATCCTGAGCTGCACGCACCAGCATCGTCGTGTCGCTGCTGACCATGGCCTCCGCATGCGGACAATGTGCCGTCAGCAAGTCGGCAAAAGCCTGCTGCCGAAAATGTGCGACCAGATGACCTTTCTCATTGTGTGAAGCTGCTGCCAATGCCGCCGCTAGCGTGTCGTTGTCATCATGGCCCAGTGCGATGATTGCAGCTGCGCCAGCCGTCCCCGCTCTCACATGCAGATTCTTTTCGGACAGCGCCGTATCCCGCACAAACTTGACGACTGTGGGCATCGGGTTATCAATGTCCTTGGTGGTGCACACCACAATTTCGCGCCGGGTCGACTCGACATCGTGCGTAATTTCTTCGACCATACGCTGCGTGCGCAACCCCTGCCAGCCGAGGATGATGATGTGGCCTTCGAGGTACGAGTAATCGGCTTCCCCACACATGCGGCGCCTCCAGATGTTTGACAGATAGTGAACAAATTTGGTGATGCTGGTGGTGAACAGGACGATGCCACCGGGCATGATCCAGAGTGAGGCTAACAGGCGGCCCTCAGCGGTCTTTGGTGAAAGATCGCCGTAACCCACAGTGGTCACCGTGGTGACGTAGTAATAAAAAAACGCAATGATCTCGGTGATCTCGCCCGACTCGACGAGCCACATCACTTTTGCGGAGAGGGCGTAATGCACCCCGAACGCGGCGAGCAGTGTCCACCATGACAGCCGCGTGAGCTGCGCATAGAGCGTCTTGAAAAAATGCGAAAGACTGAGTGGGATCATGGTCGCCGCGATTCTGGCATTGTGCGCGCGGTCTGCCAATAGGCAGACGCGTGAGCTGACGAAACGCAAGCATGTGCAATGAGAAAATCCCCACATGCCTCTCACTGTGCTCTCCATTCAATCGCACGTCGTCGCCGGTCATGTCGGCAACGATGCGGCCGCGTTCGCGCTACAACGGCTCGGCATGGAGGTGTGGCCGATTCACACCGTGCAGTTTTCCAATCATCCGGGACACGGCGCCTGGACGGGGCTCGCCTTTGACGCGGCGCACGTTCGCTCGTTGATTGACGGGCTGGACGCGCGGGGATATTTGCGCAATGTGGACGCCATGTTGTCGGGCTACATCGGTTCGGCTGAGACGGGTGCTGTCATCGCCGAGACCGTTGCGCGGAGAAAGCCCAGCACGCTGCGGCGATCTACTGCTGCGATCCGGTGATGGGGGACATCGGGCCGGGGCTGTTTGTTGCGCCTGCGGTGCCCGCGTTTTTCGCGAAGACGGCGCTGCCAGTGGCCGATATCGTGACGCCGAACGTGTTCGAGCTGTCGCTGCTGACCGGCATACCGGTCGCCGCACTCGCATCAACTGCCGCGTCGGTCGCCGCAGCGCGCAGCCTCATTGAGCGCGGGCCGCGCGTGGTGCTTGTGACGAGTGCGCGCCGCCAACATGCACGCAGCGAAGAGCGCATCGGCACCTTCGCGGTGACGGCGCGGGAGGCGTGGGCCGTAACCACGCTGTTTGTGTCGTTGACGCCCATGCCCAACGGCATGGGCGACTGCATTGCGGCGCTGTTTCTCGGACGCTATTTGCAACATCACGACATCGCACGTTCCCTGTCGCAATCGGTATCGTCGCTGTACGCGTTGGTGCGCGGCACCGACGCCAACATGCCGCGCGACCTGAACCTGATTGCGATGCAGGACGCATTGCTGCAACCGCGCGAGATGTTTGCTGCGGAGTTGTTGTAATGCATGTAGCGATGTTTTACGCAAGAAGGCGGCGTTCAACTTTCCACTGAAAGCCTCATTAATGTTGGGCTTGGATGAGTAAATCTATAAATGCGACTTACGCAATATTGTGACTTAAACCCGCGTTAATAAAGACTTTAAATGAAAAAGCTATACAGCAAATCCACCTGTCAACGCGCCGCAAATTCACGCTACCGTTCACGATCAATGCGCGTAATTTTCTGCGATCAACCATCGTTGGTTGCGCTGAGGACTCGTCAGTCAATAACTTTGACATCTGCCCGGCTGGGCTTGGGCGCACTGCGTCGTTGGCAATGGCTTGTGTGGCTCGCCACACGGCACCATTGCCGCCCAGCATTGCATCCCGATCCAGCGGCCATAGGTCAAATTTATTGACTGACGTTCACGCTGTCAGGATTACGCTATTGGCTGCGGTCATTACGCAGCCGCGCTCGCTTCGTTCGAGCGACTGAATGAACACATTGGCGTCGTTCGTGTGCTCAATAACATCGGGCTGAACCAGCGCAATCTCGGTCACCTTGACGACTCGCTGGCAACCTTTGATCGCGCCATCACGCTGGCGCAAACGCACCAGTTCGCAGCCCTCATCCCCAGCCTGTTAGGCAATCGCGGCCGCACGCTGATGGCGATGAGCCGCCGCGATGAGGCCAAGGCAAGCTTTGAACTTCATGCGCGCGGCACGGCGGAAACACGTGGAAGCAGAGCGCGCTTGACGCCCGGCTGGGCTTGATCGATATTAGTCATGCGCGTGGCGAACGCGCGCACGTCATCAGCGCATTGCGCGCGCTGATTCCGGAGCTTGCGCAACACGGTGTGCTCGATGAAGAGATGCAAGCATGGGGCTTGTTGGCGGAATCGCTAGAGACTGAGTGCGACGCCGCTGGCGCGCTGCTCGCGTACAAATATTTGCGCGAACGCGAGCGCGAATGTAATTGGCTCGATCAGCGTGCCATCACGCGGATGCGCGCGTCAACGCCAATGACCGATCTTGACGCCGCGCGCAATGAGGCTAAAGAAGAGCATCGACTGCGCGATGAGTTAGCCAAGGCGCATGCTGCGCTCGCCATTGAATCCACCGAGCGCAGCGCACGCAGCGGCGAGCTGCGTCGGCAGTCGCGCGAGGATGCGCTCACCAGTTTGCCCAATCGCCGCGACTTCAGCGAACGCATGGCGGAAGAGTTTCGTCGCGCTGAGCTATTTCTGCAACCGGTATGTGTCGCGATGGTTGATATCGATCACTTCAAGCGCGTGAACGACAAGTTCGACCACGCAGCGGGCGATCAGGGGTTGATAGAAATCGCACGCCGACTGCGCGGCGCATTGCGCTCGGGCGATCTTGTAGCGCGATTGGGTGGCTACGAGTTCGCCGTGCTGTTGCCCAATGCATCCGCCGCTGAAGCACGGGCGTTGTGCGAACGCTTGCGCGAGGCGGTCGCTGCAACGCCGGTGACTTTGGCCAACGCGGTTCATCGCGTGACCACTAGCATCGGCGTGACGACTTATGTTGCGCCAGAGAGCACACATCAGGCATTGTTGCGTGCTGATACGCGGTTGTACGGTGCGAAAACGGCGGGCCGCAACCGGGTGATTGCGGACTAAACACATTGACTAAGTTGTGAGCCGCGTCAACGCTTCGCGATACTTGGCTGCGGTGCCTGCGATGACTTCAGGCGGCAACCGTGGCGCGGGTGCCGTCTTGTTCCATGGCGCGCCATTCACCTGCACAGCCTCCAACCAATCACGCAAATATTGCTTGTCAAAACTCGGCGGATTTTTGCCAGCGGCAAACGCCGCATCGTAGCCTTCAATCGGCCAGTAGCGCGATGAATCCGGCGTCAACACTTCGTCCATCAGCGTCAACGTGCCATGCTCATCCAGACCAAATTCAAACTTGGTGTCAGCGATGATGATGCCCTTGGTCAGCGCAAAATCGGCAGCGCGCGTGTAGAGCGCAATGGCCGCGTCACGCATCTGTTTCGACAACGGCTCACCGATGATTTCAACCATGCGTGCGAACGAAATATTCTCGTCGTGTTCACCCATTTCGGCTTTAGTTGCAGGCGTAAAAATGGATGCGGGCAACTTGCTCGCGTTCTTCAATCCCGCCGACAACGGCACACCGCACACCGATTGCGACACCTGATATTCCGCCCAACCCGAACCCGCCAGATAGCCGCGCACCACCGCCTCCACCGGAAGCGGCTTCAAGCGCTTCACCAGCATCGAGCGCCCCACCACCTGCGCGCGCTCAGCCTCGGTCACCACGCTCTCAGGCGCATCCCCCGTCAAATGATTTGGCACGATGCCCGTCAACTTATCAAACCAAAACAACGCCATCTGTGTCAGCAACGCGCCCTTGCCCGTAATAGGCTCACCCATGATCACGTCAAACGCACTAATGCGGTCAGACGCCACCATCAACAAACGCTCAGCACCCACGGCGTAGTTGTCACGCACCTTGCCTCGGGCCAGGAGGGGCAGGGAAGTTATGGTGGAGGCGTGAAGGGCATTCATTTTTTCGTCATTCCCTCGCGTGACCAGGCGGGAATCCAGAGGCAAGCGGCTTGCGAAGTGCAAATTATCGCTTGCCGCCTATAGTGGCGAGCGATCAAGCTCTTATCTACATAATGGTTTTGTAGTAGCAGCTATGGCGCGACCACCGCGTCACTCAACGGGATCGCGGCAGAGCCGCTCCTGCAGTTTGCGTTCCGTTTTCGACTCAAACTTCTCCGTCCCCGTCACCACGCGCGCCGTTCGGTTGAACGTCATGTACGACCAGGCCCAGTCCATGAGCACGATAAAGCGGTTGCGAAAGCCGATTAAGAAGTAAACGTGGACGAACAGCCAAAACAGCCATGCGAAATAGCCGCTGAAGCGAATGTGGCCTACGATGGGCGCGGTGACGTCCACCACCGCTGATTTGCGCCCAATGGTGGCGAGTGCGCCGTAATCGGTATAGCGGAACGCTTGCGTGGGCTTGCCAACGATTCTCGCGAGGATGTTGTTCGCTGCGACGCGGCCCATTTGCTTGGCACCGGGGCTCACACCGGGCACGGGTTTGGTCTCCCCGTTCTTCCCATGGCTTTTGGCAAGCGCCAGATCACCGATTACCGAAATCTCGGGATGATTTTCTAGCGACAGATCGGGCTCTACGCGAATGCGTCCGCTGCGATCAAGGTGGTCATTGCTGAGCGCGCAGGTTTTCGCCAGCAGTTTGCCGAGCGGAGACGCCGCCACACCCGCCGCCCACACCACTGTTTTGCAGGCTAGCGTTTGCTCGACGCCATTCACCATAACGTCAATGCCGTCGGCGTCGATGCGCGTGACTTTGTGCGAGCTCAGTACTTCAACGCCGAGCGTCGTTAGCTGGTCTTCCGCGCGCATCGACAGCGATGGCGGAAATGCGAGTAACACGCGATCCGCGCCTTCAATCAACAGAATACGCGCCTTGCGTGAATCGATGCGGCGAAATTCGTCGGGCAATGTGTGCCGCGCGATCTCGGCCATCGTGCCTGCCATCTCGACACCCGTCGGCCCCGCGCCGATCACGGCGAAGGTGAGCCACGGTTCGCGCGCGGCGGCATCGGTTTCGCGTTCCGCATGCTCAAACGCGAGCAACACGCGACGGCGAATCTCGAACGCGTCGGCCAGTGTCTTGAGCCCCGGCGCATGTGCAGCCCATTGATCGTTGCCGAAATAACTGTGCGTTGCACCGCTGGCAACAATCAGGTGATCGTATCGAATCAGTTCGCCGTTTTCGAGATGCACGACGCGCGCCGGCGCATCAACATCGACGACTTCGCCCATTAGCACGGTCACGTTACGTTGTTTGCGAAACAAAAATCGCGTCGGTGCGGCGATGGAAGGTGCCGACAATCCAGCAGTTGCGACTTGATACAAGAGGGGCTGAAACAGGTGATGATTGGTGCGGTCAATCAGCGTGATGTCGACATCCGCTTTGTGCATTGCACGTGCGGCTGCTAAGCCGCCGAAACCGCAGCCGATGATGACGATGTGGGCGCGCGCGGCGCCGTTTTTCGAGTACAGCTTCGTCGCGCTGGTGGGCATGATTTCATTGAGCAATTGTCATGCCGAGGGCCAAGGCACGGCGCATTTCTCATAACTCCAATTTATAACTTTAGGCGGATTGGCTTATTTTACTTGGGCGAACAGGATATTTCGGGCTTTGTCGACTTACGCCTAAAATTGCGCTTTTCCGATGTAAAACAAGCGTTTCCACGATAAGCTGTTAGTTCTACGGAGTCAGCCCGCCGCTACCTGCGCCACCTGCTCACGCAACCAGCGCGCGGGAGCGGCGGCGTGGGTGCGCTCGTGCCACAGTTGATAGAAACGCAACGGCGGAAAGTCGAGCGGCGCGGGCATCACTTTGATCGGCAAAAATTTGGCGTAATGCGCTGCGAAACGCCGACCGGTGGTGAACACCAAATCTGTGGTGGTCAGCACATACGGCGCGACGTGAAAGTAAGGTAGCGACACGCGAATGTCGCGCTTGATGCCGAGCGTGTGCAGATGCTCATCAATTGCGCCGCGCACGCCACCGGCGTAGCGCACGGGTGCCAAGTGCTGCGCTTTGATGTAGTCATCGGCACTGATGGCGGGCTGTTTCGCAAGCGGATGACGGACACTCAGCATGCACACCACCTCGTCGTCGAACAGCATGGTGGTGCGCAGATATTCCGGCGGATTTGGCCAGTTGCCGACCACCACATCGAGCTCACCTTCTTCCAGCAAACGCTCGAAATCAATGTCGAGCGACAGCGAGCGAATGTTGAGTCGGCCGTTCGGCACTTTGCTGCGAAAACGGTCAATCAGATTCGACAGAAAGAATGCATCGAAATAGTCCGGCGCGCCGACGCCGAACACGCGCTTTGACTTCGCCGGATCGAACGGCTCGGCCATCACCAAAATGCTGTCGATGGCATCCAGCGCCGCACGTGTTGGCGCAATCAGGCTTTCGGCGCGCTCGGTCGCGGTCATGCCGCTTCGCGTGCGCACTAACAATTCGTCGCCGGTGATTTCGCGCAATCGTTTCAGTGCGCTGCTCACCGCAGGCTGCGTGATGCCGAGGCGATCCGCCGCTCGCGACACGCTCCGCTCTTGCAGCACCAGGTACAGCACGCGCAGTAAGTGGGTGTCCAGCGGTTCGGCCATGTACCTACCCAACTCTAATACCAAGAATAAAGACGAGCTTATCAGCGCTGGTACGCCGCTCGCTTATAGTCGCGTGTGATTCTGTTTGATGAGTGAGTGATGGCCGACACGTTGCGATTTCTGTTGAACGGCAAACCGGTTGCACTCACGGATGCGGATCCGCATTTGAGTCTGCTCGACTTCGTGCGCGAACATAGACATCTCACCGGCACCAAAGAGGGCTGCGCCGAGGGCGATTGTGGTGCGTGTACGGTCGTGATGGGTGAGCTGACGCAAGACGGTGCGGGCCGTGATCGCGTCGCGCTTTTCCCGATCAACGCCTGCATTCGTTTGTTGGCCACGCTTGATGGCAAAGCGGTGTTCACGGTCGAATCACTCAAGGCTGCAAGCGGCGCACTGCATCCCACGCAACAGGCAATGGTCGATTGTCACGGCTCGCAATGCGGCTTTTGCACGCCCGGATTTGTGATGTCGCTGTTCGCGTTATTCAAGAATGAAGCGTCGCCAGATCGTGCGCAAACGTGCGATGCAATAGCCGGAAATCTGTGTCGTTGTACGGGCTATCGGCCGATTCTCGACGCGGCACAGCTGATGTATCAAGCTGCGCCGCACGCAGGCTCGTCGAGCATGGAGCAGTGGCTGTTTACGCCTGCAACCACAGACGCTGCACCGATGTCGGGGGAAGCGGAACTGGCGGAAACGTTGCGTGGGCTTGTGCGTCAGGATGCGCTGCAAACTACATCAATGCACGGCACCTTCATTGCACCGAAAACCGTGGACGATCTTTCAACCGCAGTGCTGACCCATCCCAACGCATGGATTCTTGGCGGTGGCACTGACATCGGGCTGTGGATCAACAAGTCGCTGCAAACGAACGCCACGATTATTTACACGGGCCAGGTCGCGGCGTTAAAGCAGATGGTTGAAACGACAGAAGGACTGCGCATTGGCGCCGCCGTGCCTTTGGAGTCCGCTTTCCGCGCCATGAACCGCCGGTATCCCGAGCTGGCCCATGTGTGGACGCGTTTCGCGTCATGGCCAATCCGGTCAAGCGGCACGCTCGGTGGCAACGTCGCGAACGGCTCGCCGATTGGGGACTCGATGCCCGCGCTCATCGCCATCGGCGCGCAGGTCGTGCTGCGACGCGGTGAAGCGCAACGCACGATTCCGCTGGAAGCGCTTTATCTCGATTATAAAAAACAATCGCGTGAAGTGGGCGAATGGGTCGAGGTGATTGTCGTTCCCAATCGCCCCGTTCAAGGTGCATTGCAGATTGCAAGCTACAAAAATTCAAAGCGCAACGAACAGGATATTTCAGCGGTGTTCGCAGCGTTTGCGCTGAGCGTTGATCGGGGAGTGGTGACGCATTGCCGCATTGCGTATGGCGGCATGGCGGGAACACCGAAACGTGCGACGCATGCCGAAAACGCTTTGCTAGAAAGGTGCTGGGGTGAAGCGTCGGTGCGCGTGGCGATGGAGGCACTCGCGCAAGACTACCAACCAATGACCGACATGCGGGCGAGTGCTGCGTATCGCATGCAGGTGGCGCAGAATTTGTTGCTGCGGTTTTGGCTGGAATCGAGTGGCGAAGCCGTCGAAGCGAGTGTGTTTTGATGATTACAAAAATTTCATTTCAAACTGTTGGAGCGGCCTCGGACGCGATCCCCGTTCGCCGCGCAAGATTGGGATCGCGGCCAAGGCCGCTCCAACGATGCGCATGAACACCATTCTTGATCCAACACAACTAAAAGTCGACGTGCCGCAACATGCGGTGTTCACGCCATCGCATCACGAATCGGCACACTTGCACGTTACCGGCGAGGCCGTCTACACCGATGACATTGCTGCGCCGCGCGGTACATTGTCGGCAGCCATTGGCTATGGGCCGGCCGCGCATGCAACGCTCAAGTCCCTCGATCTGAGCGATGTTGAAAATGCCGCTGGCGTGATCAAAGTGTTCACCGCGAAGGATGTGCCCGGCGTTAACAACTACGGCGGCATCGTGCTCGATGACCCGATTCTTGTAACCAACCTCATCGAATACCACGGCCAGCCGGTGTTCATGGTCGTGGCTGAGACGCATCTGCTCGCGCGAAAGGCCGCGAAGCTCGCGAAGTACGAACTTGGCATTTTGTCACCTATCCTCACGATTAACGACGCGCTGGCAGCCCAGAATTACGTGCTGCCACCCGTCACGACCGGTCGTGGTGATGCTGATGCGGCGCTCGCTCAATCACCACGACGCATCAGTGGCACAACGGCGTGTGGTGGACAAGATCATTTCTATTTAGAAGGTATGGTGTCGCTTGCAACGCCGTTGGAAGACGGCGAAATTTCGGTTCACTGCTCGACCCAACATCCGACCGAAGTGCAGCACATCGTGGCGCGTGCGATGGCGCTGCCCGACGCCAAAGTGCGAGTCGAGTGCCGACGTATGGGTGGTGGCTTTGGTGGCAAAGAGTCGCAGCCCGCATTGTTCGCGTCGCTGTGCGCAATGGCCGCCGTTAAGCTTGGGCGCAGCGTCAAGCTGCGTCTGGATCGTGATGACGACATGATCATCACCGGCAAACGGCATCCGTTTCAGTTTGAATACGACGTGGGCTTTGATGACACGGGGCGCATCCTTGGTGCTGATTTGATGCTCGCCTCGGACTGCGGCTACTCGGCGGATTTGTCCGGCCCGGTGAATGCCCGCGCAATCTGCCACGTAGACAACGCATACTTCTTGGAGCACGTGCGCATCCGAAATTTTCCGTGCAAAACGCATAAGGTTTCGAACACTGCGTTCCGCGGTTTCGGCGGGCCGCAGGGCATGTTTCTGATCGAGCATGTGATGGACGAGATCGCGCATGTGCTCGGCAAAGACCCGCTCGATGTTCGCAGCGTCAACTTTTACGGCCTGACCGAGCGAAATGTGACTCATTACGGTCAACCCGTTGCGGACAACATCCTCCATGACATCGTGCCTGAGCTTGAGGTGCGCGCGGATTACCGCGCGCGTCGTTTAGCTCTGCGCGAGCAAAACAAAACCAGTCGCATCATCAAGCGCGGACTCGCGTTGACACCAGTCAAGTTCGGCATTTCATTTAACGCCACACACCTCAATCAGGCCGGTGCATTGGTCAATGTGTATTCCGACGGCTCGGTGATCGTCAACCACGGCGGAACCGAGATGGGTCAAGGCCTTTTCACCAAAGTTCGGCAGGTGGTTGCTGAGGAACTGGGCATTGATTCGGCCCGCATTCGAGTGTCTGCCGCTGACACCAGTAAAGTGCCCAACACCAGCGCCACTGCGGCCTCCAGCGGTAGCGATCTGAACGGTATGGCAGCGCTTGACGCGTGTCGAACGCTGCGCCACCGACTCAGCGAATTTGCCGCAATATCGTGGGGCGTGAGCGCGGATTCCATTCGTTTTCGCAGCGACGGCATTGAGGCGCAAAACGCGGGGACGTTGCTGCGTATGTCGTTTGCAACGCTAGTTCACAACGCATGGTTTGCCCGCGTTTCGCTCTCAGCACAGGGCTTCTACAAAACACCAAAAATTCACTGGAATCGCGACACCTTCAAGGGCAGTCCGTTCTATTACTTCGCGTATGGTGCGGCCTGCGCACAGGTTGCGATTGACACGCTGACGGGCGAGATGAAAGTCGAGCGGGTTGACATCCTGCACGACGTGGGCCGCTCGCTCAATCCAGCGCTCGACAAAGGGCAAATCGAAGGAGGGTTCATTCAAGGCATGGGCTGGCTGACCGGCGAAGAACTGAAGTGGAACGGCAAAGGTGTGCTCACCACGCATGCGCCGAGTACGTACAAAATCCCCACCGCCGCAGATATTCCAGAAGTATTCAATGTGTGGCTAGTCGAAAATTCCCCGAACCGCGAAGACACGATATACCGCAGCAAAGCGGTGGGCGAGCCGCCGCTGATGCTCGCTTTCGCGGTGCATCAGGCGATTTGTGATGCGGTGAGTTCGGTCACCAACTACCGCGACATGGCGCAGCTTGCGGCCCCGGCGACATCGGAGGCGATATTGAAGGCGGTGATGGTGGCAAGATGCTGATCCTCCGTACGAGCGGCGGAAACCGCGATCACTTGACGATGGTGGATCGCGGCTTTCTCCGCTCCTACGTTGAGCGACCCGGCTTCGTTGTCACGGGTGCGCAGAACACGCCCCATAACTCTGTTGTATTGCGTAGTTGATGCAAACCCCGGGCGCAACCCTCCTCGCATTGCTCGACAGCGGCACGCCCGCTGTCTGGGTCTGCGTGTCGGACGCGAAAGGCTCAGTGCCACGCGAACGCGGTGCCATGATGGTCGTCACGGCGCAACGAGCGTGGGGCACGATTGGTGGCGGGCATCTTGAATTCAAGAGCATTGAGGTCGCCCGAGAAATGCTCGCGTTGAATGTAGAGAAGGCGACGCGTCGGCACTTTCCGCTTGGACCTGCACTCGGCCAGTGCTGCGGTGGTGCGGTGGATATGGCGTTGATACCGGTGCATGAAATAGACCGTGCGGCGCTGGCGCAACTACAAATGATTGAGCAACTCGGCGGGCGTTTTGTCGTAGAGCGGGTGCTGGATACCGGCGCGCAGCTCGTAATGCCGCTCGACTTTGATCCTTGGTCAATCTGGGTATTTGGCGCGGGCCATGTTGGCCAAGCTATCGTTCAGGTTTTGGCGACGCTGCCTTGTCAGGTGGTGTGGATTGAGGGGCGCGATGCGATGCGTCCGGAGCACGTTCCGTCCAATGTGCGGTTGGTTGAAACAGACGATCCCGCGGGCGAGGCGTGTGTGATTCCCTCTAATGCTGACGTGCTGGTACTTACGCACTCGCATGCGCTCGACCTCGACATTTGCCTTGGGTTAATTAAGCGTGACGATCTGGCCTATATTGGCTTGATCGGATCGAAAACAAAGGGCGCGACTTTTAAAAGACGATTTGAGCAACGCGGCTATTCTGGCGCGGCAATTGCTCGTATCCATTGTCCGATTGGGCAACCGCAGTTGCGCACGGAGTTAAGCACGGGGTTAACCAATAAGCATCCAGGGGTGATCGCGGTCGGGGTCGCGGCGGACTTGATTGAACGTAGACAAAAACGATACGGGGAACTGCATGAACGAAGTCGCGCCAACGTTGCGCCTTGAGGTAAAAAATGTCACCAAACGCTACCCGAGCGTGGTGGCCAATAGTGACGTCAATCTTCGCGTAGCGCCGGGTGAAATTCATGCCGTGCTGGGTGAAAACGGCGCGGGTAAATCGACGCTGATGAAGATCATCTACGGTGCCGTGAAACCCGACGAGGGCACGGTGCTACTCGACGGCAAGCCGCGCGCGATTGCTAACCCGCGCGAGGCGCGGGCACTGGGCATCAGCATGGTGTTTCAGCATTTTTCATTGTTCGAAACCGTGACCGTGGCGGAGAACATTTGGTTGGGGCTCGACAAATCGCTGACGCTAGATTTCGTGCGCGAACAGACGGTGCGCAAGGCAAGAATTTACGGCCTTGATGTCGAGCCAGATCGCCCGGTACATTCGCTCTCCGTCGGTGAGCGCCAGCGAGTGGAGATCGTGCGCGCGCTGCTCACCGACCCCAAAGTGTTGATTCTCGACGAGCCGACTTCGGTGCTGACACCGCAGGCGGTGCGTAAACTTTTCGGCACATTGCGCCAGCTCGCGTCCGACGGTTGCAGTGTGCTCTACATCAGTCACAAGCTCGATGAAATTCGCGAACTTTGTACCACTTGCACTGTGTTGCGTGGCGGTAAAGTGACCGGCCATGTCGATCCGAGGAACGAGAGCAATGCGTCGTTGTCACGTTTGATGATTGGCGCTGAGCCGCCGAAATTGCAGCATCGCGAAGTCAAGACCGGCGTGATTGGTTTGCAGGCAAAGGGCTTGTCGATCATCGCCGACGACCCGTTTGGTGTCACGCTCGACAACGTCAATTTTGAAGTACACGTTGGCGAAATCGTTGGCATCGCGGGCGTGTCAGGAAACGGCCAACAAGAAGTTCTCGCTGCGTTATCTGGCGAAAGCACGCGTGCGCCAAGCGGCAGTATCAGCCTGTTTGGTAACGACATTTCCAAGCGAAATCCGCGTGTTCGCCGAGCAGGTGGTCTGCATTTTGTGCCGGAGGAGCGCTTGGGGCGCGGTGCGGTGCCCACCCTATCGCTTGCGGCCAATACATTGCTATCGCGAGCCTCAGAGGTGGTCGGCAAACCGCCATTGTCATGGGTGTCGCCCAAGGCAACCGCTGCGCTGGCACAAGGCATCATTCAGCGCTTTAATGTGAAGGCAGGCGGTCCATCCGCAGAAGCGAGGAGTCTGTCTGGCGGCAATTTGCAAAAGTACATCGTCGGTCGTGAAATTTCTGCCAATCCGAAGATGCTCATCGTGTCGCAGCCGACGTGGGGCGTGGACGTTGGCGCGGCAGCGCAGATTCGCGGCGAGTTGCTCAAGCTGCGCGAAGAGGGCTGCGCGGTTCTGGTGGTGAGCGAAGAGCTGGATGAGTTGTTTGAGCTGTGTGATCGCATGCATGTGATCGCCAAAGGGCGGCTGTCGCCGTCGATCAAAACGACCGATGCGACGGTGGAAAAAATCGGGGAGTGGATGAGTGGGTTGTGGGAGGTGAGCAATGTGTCGTAGGAGCGGACCGCCA
>ENA-OFCX01000296-OFCX01000296.1-metagenomes-genome-assembly--contig:-NODE-296-length-27688-cov-13.818767_pt1 | contig 27688 bp, 21 predicted proteins | sample MGYA00153384_OFCX01 | MGnify analysis MGYA00153384
TTCGCTGAGATTTTTCCACCCGTTCGCTCCTGTTTTTGTGGTAGATGTAGTTGTAGCCGTCACTGTAAATAATCTAAATCAGATTACTAACAGGAGCAAAACTGCTCATCAATTGCTCGATGACCTCCTCAATAATTATTTATTGGGTCAAATTTCTGAATATGGGATTGAGCCGAGATCCGTGTAAAATAGTGCCACTTACATTAGCAGGCATGAAATTTAGGGGTTTTGAGGAGCGTTAGCAGACATAAAAGCCCTATTTCTCGTCAGTTGATATCTGCTAATTTTAATTAGCAGATGTGAATTTGCACTCGACTTGGTAAAATCGAAAGCTTTGCAGAGTAAGCATTTCAAGCGAAGTGGCACTATTTCGCACGGATCTCGGCTTGACCCCAATTCTGCGTTTCCCCCTATATGAGTTGTAAGTAATGCAGAGTGATTCAGTTGTTTTCGGATTGGATTTGGTCCACCACTCCAAATACTATTGGTCAAACTTGGGCTGGTAGCGAAAATAATTCCATGCCCGCTTTTTTGATAAAAGATGCTGCTTTCGTTTTAAGCTGTCATAATTTTCTGCGCCTTTTAGATTACTTGTAATTATAGATTCGCTCGACAGATAGTTTAAGATTTCAAGTAAGGCTCTAATAGCCTTTGCCAAGCGGCGAGTACCGACTTTGACTCCATCTGGCAGCGACTCAAGCGCGATTCTGAATAACCGAGTTTGGTAACTAAATTGCCATAACGTTCTGGAGCAGCTCCATACAACATACACACTAGATTGTAGAAGCGTTGGGGATTGAGTGAGTGTTCGTCTTGCAAATCGCTCTCGTCGGGTTGAGTACGTTGTGCCTCAAGTACTTGAGCTGCTGCCATCACAATCTCGCCGCTGAGAGCTTTGTCGGTAGAGGAGTCATTAAGTAATAAGAACGCAGCCGCAAACTGGTCAGCGGCATCTTCTTCTCTGCCAGTAATCGGTAAATTTAACTCATGAATGAGCATGTGTCCAGCTTCATGGTAAAAGATAAAGATCGACGCTAGCACTGCTGTTTTTATTGCTTCCTCTTCGCTGTAACCCCTTTTCAGTAACGATTCATAGTTATGCTTAGTCAGCTCGTTACTAATGATAATCGCGTGTTGTTGGGGACTATAATAAGCATTCGGTTGACCGAGATCCGTCAAAACGATCTGAATGTTTCGGGGTAGCTCGATCTGTGCGGTCATCAGATTAGCCGCTTGCTCGAAGAGTCCGTACTGCTTGTAAACTCGCATTAGTGCTGCGGAGAAGGGATCGTTAGCCTTGCCATAGACAACCTGCATCCGACCGCTACGCTGTTGCCGTGCCACGAGGTTAGTTGCAGTGGTCTGCTTGTTACTCGCTGTCAGTGCTTGAGCTGGGACGGGCATGAGTAGCGGTAGACCGCTAACTGTCCACAAACTTGCTACAGCCAATCTTTTCAGTCGTTGAAAGTAGTTCGACATCTGCTTTATTTCTCGATCTGTAATGTCAGCTAAGATTTGAAACGGGTGTAGTCTGGCGGGATGGCAATCTCAACCAAGTAAATCGGTCTAGATTGCTCCGAGATCGCCGTTTGAGTGATTAGGAATTATTAGCTGACTGTAATAGTCTGACTGCTACCTTGTAACCTTGACTATCTTGTTGCTGTTCAAACAGTTGAGCGGCTACGCGAAGACAGTCGATCCCGATTGGGTCATTGCCAAGCAAATGACCTGCAAATAAAAAGGCATAGCCGTTGGTGAGATCGGCTTTCATCGCAGCGTAGTATTTGCGGAGAGCCAATTCTTTATTGCCAGCTTCTTCGGCTGCATAACCACTTTCAACGTATGCCATCGACTTCTCGCGGACGGCAGTTGTGTCGGTGTCGGGATTGTCTACGGGGGCTACTTCAACTGGTGTGGGTCGGAGTGGGTTGCGCGCGATTGTTGTGGTGACATTGGTAACGTCGCCGAGTGCGCCAGGTGCTAGTTCGGCGCGGGTGGGACTGAGGTTGATGCCTAGAGCGAGGGGGAAGGTAGTGAGGGTAACGAGGGCAATGCGGAACAGTTTGGTGATGTGGGCGGTCATGGTATGTGCCTGGATAAGTGGGGAGTGAGGGGAGAAAATCAGTTGTTAGAAGGTTGTTTTCTCCTCTCACTTTCTTATACGGGTGCCGCAGTCAGAAGTTACGCAAATTAGTCAATCGAATTGAAATTGCTCGATCGAATCTGAATGGTTAGCCGCCACTACTGGTTTCTATTGGCAGTAAAAGCGATCGGGTTATTTCTGGAAAATATGTATTATCTGTAGGATAAAAAAGAGCGATCGACGGGAGGATAATTTCTCCATCGATCGCAGTAGTCTGGACAAAGAACTATTTAAGATTAGTTAAGGCTGTTGGCAACAAGAATCCTCGATCGGTAGTTGAAAGTCGGTCTGGTTAAAAGACAAAACTCGACTCGATCGCGAGGAGAAATGAATTATTTTAAGCCTAACTTTTTCTGGATCTCTGGGTCGTAGGTAGCTTCTGCCCAATTTTTGGCGAGTTGAATCTGTACGAGGGTTTTAGTAACCTCACTACCTTTGCCGAAAAAGCTACCACGGAGATCGGTTTTATAGGCGTTGCAACAGAATACGTGCGAAATCCTGCAAGATCGACCCCAAAAGCGCATTCTTTCGTTAAAATTTTGAGATAAAACTGCCCAAATATCAGATTTTAGAATTGGCTCAGAGTAAAGGTTATAACCCTATCTTGCAGGTTTTTACAGTTATTCTGTTTCAACGCCATAGCTATCATAATTTTGCGCTCGCTCTCTCAGTTCAATGATTAGTCTTTCAAATACTATTTGAGCCTCAGCATCTCCCAGTTGTGCGGAGGCATAGGCTTCATCGATCTGGTGAATTAGATTTGGTGTGTCAGCCAATTCTGCTGCTACCGAGAGTGGCATATCTTTTCTCTTCGCTAGCTCTATTACCTGTGCAGGATGCAAGGGTTGCTGTGAATTTCGATCGTCAGTGGAGGGAGCGGAATCATTGATGGACATAAACTATTCCTTAATTATTGTTTCTTGTTCAAACCGATGTTGCATCGAAGATAAAATGTCATAGGTCTTGGCAATCCTACTGTAGGAATGACTCAAGTTGCTCTGGGCTAATGTCAGATTCGGTTGAATATTGAGGGCAATCCTAAAAAATCCGATCGACCGACCCCATTGTTGGCGTTGTTGGTGCAACAGTCCAATCAGGTTGTAAGTAGGCGCGTGATTGGGTTCGATCGATAGGAGTCGATCGCAACCTGCTTCAAGCTCTGTCATACGATCCAATTTATACAAAGAGCTTAGTTTGATATAAAGAGCATTAACATTTCTAGGGTTGAGTCCCAGTGCCCGATCGGCCTGATAGATGGCAGTTTCGTGAAGAATCAGAGAATAACCTGTATCCATATAGCAAGCAACAGCATTAGTGATTTGAGCTGTTATCAACCAAGAAATTACATCCTGTGGGTCTAGTTCAATGGCTCTATCTATCGACTGTCTTGCGACACCAAAATTTTCGCATTCTAAATAAGCTAAGGCTAAATGCTGGTGATAGCAAGCTTCATCCGGATCGATAGCGATCGCATATTTAATCGCAGCGATACCTGCCTTATGTTGATTCATATTGACCAGGCATAGACCATGGAGGCTATGAGCTTCGGCACATTCTGGCTCTACACCTAAGACCTGTATGGTTTCTAAAAGCGAGAGCTGATAGCATGTCAGATCGAACAACAACCAAGCGCGATTTATTCGATCGGTGATTGAATGAATATTCATCGGTTGAGATCGGTGATGATTTCAGAGATTGCGATTTTTAGTTGTTCTTTGGTTCGCTTTTGCCGATCGATTTGCTGGCAATCTGGACAGGTATAATCGTCCAGACTGTAACTACAAACCACTGAATTAATAGCTGGAATTGGTTGTTTTTAATAGTCCTTGAGCTATTTCGTAGCCTTCGGTATCTTTTTGATCTTTAAATAATTCGATCGCAACCTGGAGGCACTCAGTACCGATTTCTGTTTCTCTTAGTAAATTACCAGCCATCAGAAATGAATACCCATTAGTGAGATCGATTTGCATGGCTTTATAGTAGCTTCGCAAAGCAAGTTTTACGTTTCCGGCTTGTTCTGCTTCATAGCCACTTTTGACATACTCCATCGATTGCTCGCGTACAGAACTCGTCTTTGTATCGTTAGGATTTGTGCGTGTTTCTGCACTAGGAGCGGGTTGGAGTGGATTGCGAGCAATTTTTTCGGTCAGGTTGGTGATGCCGCCGATTTCGTTAAGAGATTCAGCATGGACAGAGCTAAAATTGAGAACAAAAGTCACGATTACTAAGGTAGGAACAGCAATTTTAGATAGTTTAGAGATGAGAGAAGTCATGATATTTACCTACTTAAATATGTGAGAAGATTGGAAGAAATCTGTGGTGAGAAGATTGTTTTCTCTCTTGTCTATTTGTACGGATGCCGTACCGAGCATTTACGCAAATTAGAACTTTTTAATTGAGATTGATGTGAGAGAGTTGTTTTTCCTCTCATCTATTTATACGAATGCCGTATCGAGCACTTACGCAAATTAGAACTTTTTAATTGAGATTGAATTTTATAGCACCCACTTGAGATCCTCGATCGTTTGTGTAGCCGCGCCGCGAGGTAATCGAACCGATATTGGTGGGGCGGGTAGGTGCGATTGCTCCATGATTTTGTTAGGCAAGGATTTCTAGCATTGTCTTGTCGCACACCAACGGGAGGGAACCTCCCGTTCGATGCGCCGCAAACCCGCCCCTACAATCGATCTAGGTCTGTAGGGGCGGGTTTATGCTAGCTGAATCGATTTTACCGATCGATGCCGGACAAATCCGCCCCACCAGACTTTTCCGCAAATCTGGAGGATTACCTCAACGGCGAGCAGTATGCCTAAGACCTTGTGTCGTTACTGTTTTGTGGTGCCAATCCCATCGCAGAGTTTCTTGTCGCTTGGACTAACATTAATATTATTCTCTAAATAAGCTCGTGCCCGATTACAATTACGCTCCATTAAAGCATCTAAATCCCAATTCTCTCTGCTCCACAGTTTGATGGTCTTGTCAAAACTACCAGAAGCCAAGGTCTTGCCGTCGGGGCTAAAACTCACGCTCCTGACCCTATCTTTATGACCAAAGAGGGTCTGAACTTCCTTGCCAGTGCCGATATCCCACAGTTTGATGGTCTGATCCTCACTACCAGAAGCCAAGGTCTTAGCATCGGGGCTAAAACTCACGCTATAGATATATCCTGGATGACCAGAGAGGGTCTGAACTTCTTTGCCCGTGGCGATATCCCACAGTTTAATGGTCTTGTCCAGACTGCCAGAAGCTAAGGTTTTGCCATCGGGGCTAAAACTCACGCTGAAGGTAGTTCCTTTATGACCAGAGAGGGTCTGAACTTCTTTGCCCGTGCCGATATCCCACAGTTTAATGGTCTGGTCCTCACTACCAGAAGCCAAGGTCTTGCCGTCGGGGCTAAAACTCACGCTACTGACATCTCCTTGATGACCATAGAGGGTCTGAACTTCTTTGCCCGTGGCGATATCCCACAGTTTGATGGTATACTCACTACCAGAAGCCAAGGTCTTGCCGTCGGGGCTAAAACTCACGCTATTGACCCCATCTTTATGACCTTCCAATCGATTACGTTCATGGCTGTCATTGAGAGCTTTGGATAAGATACTCATCACACTGTGGTTGGATGTTTGTTGTGCTTGCAGGATTCTTCCAGCTTTAATTGCTGTAACTACACTATCCAACTTTTGTCCTTTATCATATAAAGATACAGCAGAATTTCCGATCGCATCTGCCTCATTGAGTTGAGCCTGTCTTGACCGATCCCAAGCGAATACAGCTAATCCAGAGACGATCGTCCCTAGTACCAAAATAGGCCCTAGATTCCATCGCTGTTGTTTACTACCAGCCACCAAGAAATCATTAGCAATCTGCGGCAACGGGACGATCGGATCGCGATTTGTTAAAAATTTCTTCGCATCTTTTAACTTCTTCCCACCCCATAACTCCTGCTTCGATCGCTTATTCCTTTCCCACTTAATTGCCGCCGCTTCAATCTCAGCAATTCGCTCTAAATCGTGACGATGCCGATCGAGCCAACCACCCAATCGCTGCCAGGATTGAATCAATGTTTCATGAATGACTTCAACTATTTCTCGATCTTTTTCATCCAGATCGGTTTTTAAGAGTCTTTGCTGGGCTAGTTTGATAACAATTTCTCGCCAATTATCTTCACCAATATCTGCACGAGTAGCAATCCGCCGAGTATTCGCTGTAGTGCCATCGCCGATCGACACTAATCGCAAGAAAACCTGTTTAAATTCCTTGACTTTACCCTGCTTGACAAACCCATCATAGACATCATCCGCTAGTTTAATTAGGACGGTTTTCATTCCTTCCTTACCACCGATCGCATCGTAAGATTCATGGGTAAGTTGACGCTTTTGGACATTTTTCCAGAGCAGATCGAGTACCAATTGCAACAGTGGTAAACTGCCATCAGTTGTACCGACATCGTTCATCAATCGATCGACTAAACCACCTTCAAATTCCACCCCGAGTTTTTCAACTGGTTTAGTAATCGCTGCTTTAAACTGTCCGTCAGTCATTCTTCCATCAAAAGATTGGAAGCCAAATCGCCCTAACATCCCAGTAAAATCTTTGTCTTGCCGATCGCTTTGCAATGTGGGTAAAAAGTCATTTCTGAGCGTAAATACCAGCACAAAATTTGGGGTATTGCTCACCGCATCCGCCAGACTTTGCAGAAATACTTGTCGCGCAACGTCATCATCTGACTGAGTAAATAACTCCTCAAATTGGTCGATGAATAGTAAGAGGCGATGCTGGGAAATGCGAATCTGGGTGAGTTTTTGAGTGAGTAACTGACGATCGCTAGCCAAATCGACATCGAGTTCGATGGTTTGTAAATCTGCTCCCTCGGTGTTAAAAATTGCCTTAGCTAGCGCATCAAACGGATTTCGCCCAGGGCGCATCGTGAGGATTTGCCAATCGAGATCGGCATCTTGCTTTAAGAACGGAATCAATCCCGCTTGAACTAAAGAAGATTTTCCACTCCCAGATGTCCCAATAATCGGCACCAAGGGTGCTGTGGCGACTAACTTGGCATATCGCTCGATCGTCTCTTCCCGCCCGTAGAAATTCGCTGCATCGGCTTCGGTAAATGCCTCTAATCCTTTGTAAGGAGATCGAATCTTCCCTAAACTTTGCCAAGTGGGAGAAGACACCAATCGATTTTGAATGACGATCGGCAACCAACTGACATAGGGATAGTTATCCTCAAAACTGACTAAATGCTGACGCGCAGATTTGACCGCATCATCAAATCTCGCTCCACCTGTAAAAGCTTTGAGAAAGCTTTTTAAAAACTCCTGAGCGATGAGATCGGGAATCGGTTCGCGCATTACAATCAGCCGATCGATATTCAGCTTTTCTAATACCGGAGTAATCCCCAACCCATCGCAGGAATTGAAGATAGCAATCTGGACGCGATGCTCGATCGCGGGTTTGAGGACATCCTTTAACTCAGCCATTGTCAGACTATCTGTGGCATTGATATAGATCCGTCCCGTATCGCCCTCGGTGCTAGAATGCCCAGAGAAAAAGATAATATCCCAGCCTTGAGCGTCCGCCAGATTAGTTGTTAAGTCGTCTCTGTTTGGTTGAGTTAAAAATACTAACTCGGCATCACTTTGGCAGTAATCCTCGATCGCACGTTGATCTACATCGATATCGATTCCTATTGCATCGCCCAAAATTACCAGCATCCGAATCTTATCGGGGTGCCGCGTCCGCTCTAATACCTTGGCTGCAATCCCCGAAAAGATCGCTTCTGTCTGCGGTGGAAATAACTGCCATTGGTGGAAAGGTAGTCTGCGAAGATCGGTGCATTCAGTCGAAATAGTCACCCGCAAATTCTCAGAGCGATCGGCGATCGCTTGGGCAATTGCCGCAAGCTCTGGCGAATTGCCCCATTGATTAAATGAACATAATAAATCCTCAGCAGATGCCTTTACCTCCTGGCGAATTCGATCGAGATCTGCCTGTGTTGTCACGCTCGCGCTTACCAGACCCAATCGTGTCCGCTCGTATCTGCGACAAGCTTGGCGATACCGTAGATATTGACTAGGATCGAAAGCGGAAACCTGTCTAGCAATAATTACGGCTGGACGTTGCTCTTCGATACCAAGACTACACTCCACATTATAAGCATTACCAGCGATCGGCTCAAACTTTAACTCAGCAAAATTATTCATGGCTTATATTTTAAATGAATCGCTAATTTTCACACCTTCAAACTCGATCTCGATGCTAAATTCTTCACCTGGTTTGCCATTCTCCAGCACGATTTCACCAGAAATATCGCCTGCATTTGTCTCTACCGATCCAATCTCGTTACCAAGATCGTCGATCGCGCTAAACTTCATGTCAACTGGCAAATTCTTTTGAGACTCTTCAGGATACACCTGCAAGTAAAGATTGTAATCCTCAGTATCTATTTGTTCATACCCAATAATAATAATTACGCTCGGACGATCGGAGCCATCTCCGAGCACGATTTTGCGTCCGCGTTCGATAATCTCGATCGCTTCGCGTCCGCGTTCGATACTCTTGACTGATAGCGAACGGTTATTGCGATAAGCCGGAGCACGATAAACCGGAGCTAATTGTAAATTATCGATCCCTTGCCAAATATCATCAAAAACCCCTTGTGACCACTTCCTTAAATCTACTAGTACTGTCTCTAACGCTTCACCTATTTGCCCAGGGATAGTTAATAATTCAAGATCGCAAAGATAATCGATGAGATCGTCTGTAGATTGCAATCGATCGAGCCTGACTATTTCGCTGTATTTAGGCATAAACCCGATGATTTCTGCACTTGTCAGAGATTCATTTAATTTTACGAATAGATACCCAACTCGATCGTCCTTGAGATCTGAAGATATCGTTGCTGTCACAGCATCACCGATGACGGGAATACATTCAAGTTTGCCGATATTCAGCCGTTCTAATTCCGGTGCAATCCCTAAGCTATCGCAGGAATTGAAGATCTTAATTTCTAATGGGGCAGATTGAGTTAGATAAGGAATCCACCAATCGGCGCGATCTTCATGTCGTGTCTCAAATTGCAAGCACTGTAAATACCAATCGGCGGCATAGAGAGCCAAGCTATTGAGATAAACCTGTCGATCGTCCTTGAGACTACTCGTGCGATCGAGTATGTGTTTAGGAAGATCGATTTTGAGAGCTAATGAGTTTAACATAATGATTTAGGTTGTTAGTTTGAAAGTAAATGGTGAGGATGAATCACAACTATCAATACAAATATTTACGGAAATAATCCTTTAGCTGCTCCAATTTTCTGTCATGAAAAGTATTAACTGTTGAATGACTAGAGATATTTAGTCGAGCGGCGATATCTTGCCATTTCATTTTGTTGAGCCGCATCAATAGTATTCTCTGCAAAGTTGCATCAGGGTAATTTCTAATGTGATTTATGGCTAAATTTCCTTCTGGATCTGTTTCAACAAATCGTGATAATTTACTACCACTTGATTCGGGATCTGGTTCGGAAAGTTTAGTAACTTCAGCCTCTACCATCGCATCTGGGTTGTCGAACGATACCGATTCATAACGTTCTCGATACTTTCTGAGTAAATCCAGAAATCTGAAGTTTAAAATTCCCTTAATCCACTGCATCACGTCACCTCGATCGAGATCGTACTTATCGATGTTTTTCACCGCTTCAAAGAGCGTATTACTCACAGCTTCAGCGACAATTGATTCGATATCAACAATTCCAGACCAGTTGCTAATCAGTTTTTGTTCGGTTGGTTTTAAACGATCGAGCACTTCTCGTAAGAATCGATCGATCTGTTTTCGAGTAACTCGATCCTTCCGATCTGGACTATTTTTAATTGCTATTACTAGTTGTTGGAGTTCGAGATCGCGTTGCGGGGAGCCTGATTCGGCTGGTGGATTATTCATTCGCTCTCTTGGGGCTGATTGGCTGTCAATCTGAGGGGGTAGTGTGGTAGTCATCTTCATAACTCCTGAGTGACGATCGAGGCAGAAGCCAAGCTGGGCTGAAGTAACCGTAGCTAGATCTACAACGGAATTGTCGCTTCCATATTCTCATACAGGTGGGCGATCGACTTGTTACGCCAATTTGCTCAATCTTTTCAAAATAGTTCCATTTTGTCGTGAATATCGTTTCTATATTCTTACTACAGGTGGACGATCGACTTCTGACGCAAATTTACTCAACCTTTCCAGGTTGCGATTATTGCGAATAACACGTTAAGGTCGAACCGACCGACAAACAGATTGGATCGCCACCGCTCGACTTTATGGGTAGCCTGAATTATCCTGCCTACATTCCCAGTGATGATGACACCAAACTCTCTCAAGAGAGCAGCCGCATCCTTACCACCTATCTCAGTCCCAACGTCCATCAGATCGAGATTGTCGAAGCGACGGCAACAAACATTCTGCCACTATCCCTGCGGCTGCCTACCGCTTGCTCGTCGATGCTTTAACCCAAATGGCTCAGGGTAATGCCGTTAGCTCGATCCCCATTCACGCCGAACTCACTACCCAAGAAGCAGCAGACTTACTGAATGTCTCTCGACCATCCTTAATCAAACAAATTGAATTAGGCAAAATTCCCCATTACAAAGTCGGCAAACACCGCCGGATTCACTTTAACTATTTGATTGTTTACAACCCACATTCCGCACTTCAACTTTTACGACACATACTAGTCACGAAGACTCGACAGTTTGACGATACTACCGATCGTAACTCACTGATTACCGTGACGCAAAATTAGGCGTTTTTGATGCTACTTTTCCGAAGTGCGGAATGTGGGTTACAAAGACCAGACCGATCTAGCGACAGCCCAAGAGCTAGATGAAATGGTGGCAATTTCCCAAGAATTGGGACTGTATGATTGATGGCTGCTAACACTGCCGTATTTTATGATGCCTGCGTTCTATATCCCGCACCCTTACGCGATCTGTTAGTCCAACTGGCGACCATCCTTATTTTTCACGCTAAATGGACGGATCTTTCTCAGCCAGCAAGAGCGGTTGAATTGCCTCCGCAGTGCGGAGACAATTTAACAAGTCGGTCGAGTTCTAAAAAATTAGAGATGATGCCTCAACTTACGCTAAACAGTGGTGCCAGTCGATCGATTACTGTTGGCAACCAGCGAACCTGCAACCGCGTTCTGTCCAGCGAATCTGTCACGTTCAGAATTCGCCCATATTGCTGCCCTAACTCGGTCAACTGCCAGACTTTTTTATCTTCACGGCTGTGGAATTCGAGTTTCTCCAAAGCTTGATTGATTCTTTGGGCGGAGGGGGGATGAAGGATGTCAGGATATCGATCTGCGAGCATTTGACCGATTTGAGTTGCGGTGAGGGTCGTTGTACTCACAACTGGTGCCGATCGCTCTAATTTCTGTTGCGGCTGAGTCTGAGCCGTTGCCCACTCGACCAACTCACAAGCATCTTCGTAAATACCCGCATAAACTTCATCGAATTTACTGTGCTGACGTAGCAACCAAAGGGCCATCTGAGTTGGATCTACTCCGACCGAGTGTAGAATCGACGCAGCTCGCTCGATCGCCTCAGCCACAGAACTCGATGGCTGAAATTTAACATCTGGTATATTCATATTAGTCTTAGTGATGGTTTGTTCATCGCGAGATTAGCGATCGAGGATTGTTCGTAGCAATCTGCGGTCGCGGTTAAACCTGCTATGACAATCATAGCAGGTTTTCATATTTAGTACAATTTCAGTACTAAATATGTATATAATTAGGATCTATTTTAGATTGTAACAGTACAATGATTATTGTCGTCGGCGGTATCAAAGGCGGGGCGGGAAAAAGTACGATCGCGGTTAATCTAGCGGCGCGTCGGGCTAGCGAGCATAACGTGTTACTCGTCGATGGTGACGAGCAGGAAACGACAACTTTATGGGCGGCGACTCGCAGTGAGAATTTCCCCGATCGCAGCCCGAATCTTACCTGCATTCAATTAAGAGGGCGCGGGGCTAGGGATGAAGTACTCAAGTTATCTGCCCATTATCAAGATGTCCTCATCGATGTCGGCGGTCGAGATACCACTACTCAAAGAGCGGCTTTGACGATCGCTAATTTGATACTGCTACCATTACCGCCACGCGGCCCCGATATTTGGACATTAGATAAGGTGTCTGAATTATTAGCCGAAGTCCGCACCGTGAATCCCAATTTGCAAGCCTGGGCTTTTTAAATCGAGCCGATCCTGGCGGTACGGATAATCGAGATGCGATGCAGATGATTTCTGATACTGACGGCATCGAACTAATTGCGCCGCGTTTAGGCGATCGCAAGGCATTTCCTAATGCTCATACTCAAGGTTTGAGCGTCACGGAAGTTAAGCCGCGCGATCGCAAGGCAGTCATAGAACTAGAAGAACTGTATACATACTGCTTTAGTACTAAAATTGTATTTAACGAGCATCCAAATCATATTAAATGACAATTAAGAAACCAGCTAATAAGAAATCGGACAGCGAATCATCCTCGCCAGATTTGGTCGATCGCGTGATTAATGCAGGTAGTCCTCCGCCACCTGCGGAAGTGGCTCCGATTGTAGAAGAGAAAGAAATCAAGTTTCAGATGGTAATATCTCCAGAGCTATGCAGATCGATCGATAGCGCAAGAAAACTATCTAAAACCAGTCGGAGAGCGTGGTTACTACAGGCTGCACAAGAAAAACTCGAACGGGAAGGGAAGCTGCTCTGATATAAGTATGGAGTCTAGATTAAATAGCCGATCGTGTAAAATAAAATTACGACGTACTTATTACCTGCTAGTGAAAAGTAAGTACTGCTAGTTCGCTTATGTCGATCGAGTTTTTTGAATTAATGATAGCAGAATCAGTGTTTCAGATATTACCGAAATTGTGGTCGCGATCGAATAGTTAATTACTACTTAAAACTATAGATGAAATCAAGGGATGACTCAGAGCTGAGACCACTGCAAAATATATATTTTATTTAATTAAAGCGGGAGTTTAAAAATGAGCGAACTGATAGTAAATACAAAAGATCGGTTGATTATTAATGAGAAATTAAATAAGGGGATCTTAAAAGATCTGGTACATAGCTTTCAATCTGTTGGAGTAAATGACAATATAGCATTCATAGCTTCATTTCAGATGTTAGCGTGGGCGAAATTATCAAAAGATAAGAATATTCCCGATCGTCTTTCTTTAAGAGAGTCTAATCTTCCTTCTAATGTAGGCGAATTAAATTTGGTATTTACCCAGCTCTCACAATTAGGCGATCTTGGAGAAAATAGGAAGGCTTTTAGAAATGTGTTGACAGTTCCTGTTGATACAAAAATTTCACATGCTGTACAGATGGTTTTAGAAATAAGACAGCGAAACTTAATAGAAGGATTCGATCTTTATAATTATTCATTTAGAGAGTTATCAGAATATGGAGAGAGTTTTTATTCAACATTACCGATTGAGATCGTTAATTTAATGATTGGGATAGCTGGAGAGGTCGAGGGCAAAAATATTTGTTGTCATTGGGACGACTTCTCTAGATTTGCATCAACTTTAGATATGATGGGGGCTACAGTATCAATCGAAGTTGGGCAATCTAGCATATTCCCCTGGTTAGTTAATATTATAAAGGAAACTAACGTTAAGATCTCAATTGGCAATCTAGTCAAACAGCCTGAATTCTTATCTAAAGAAGAACTAGTACAATTCGATATTAGTATCGCATTTCCACCCTTTGGTCAAAAATACGATCTCAAAGTTCTTGACGGAGATTGGTATAATCGATTTCCAGAAAGGACTGGCTCTGGAAATGTTTTAAATATTCGATATGTTCTTGCTCAGACGATAGGGAAGGCGATAATAGCAGTATCAAATAGTGTTCTATTTAGCTCTGGAGTAGAACAGTCTCTCAGACAAGACTTATTGGAGAAAAATCAGATTGAAGCAGTGATTAGTTTACCACCTGCTTTACTAGTCCAAAGCTCAATTCCTTTTTCAATTATTGTGTTCGATAATCAGCGTAGAGAATCGGATCTAGCAGTAAGTTTTGTCGATGGGAATGATGAAAGATTTTTTGCTAAAGATGGGAGGGGACGCTCTCGATTAGTTAATTGGGAAGATTTACTCGATACTTTACGTCAGGGTGAGGATGAATCATATGTTGTGCGCGTTCCAGTCCAGAAAATTTTAGAGAATAACTCATATTTAGAGGTAAGTGCATATACCCTACCGCCAGAGCGGAAGAAAGCAGATCGGATATTAAGTGATTCTCAGACCGCAGATTTGAGTGAATTAGTAAATTTTTTTCGTCCACCACTAAAACAAAAAATTGCCGACACTATCGATACCGATCGATGCAGTGAAGCTTTAGAAATAACGATTGGGGATTTTACCGAATATGGTTATGCTCAAGCTCCTACCCGTATAGTTAGCATTGAAGAAGATAGCAATAACGAATCTAATTATTTCCTCAAGCCAAGAGATGTACTGATTGCAGTTAAGGCTAATACGGGAAAAGTAGCGATTGTCTCTGATGCAGCAGATCTGGCAGAAGATACTCCTTGGATTGTCAATCAATCTTGTTTGATTTTGCGTTGTAAAGATAAGATCGATCCTAGAATTTTATTCATGTATCTATCTTCAGAAATGGGTCAATATCTACTAAAATCGCTTAGTTCTGGTGCAACTATTCCACTGATTCAGTTAGCTCGACTAAAGAAATTACAGATTGTTATCCCTCCGCATGATGAAGCAGAGCAGATAATTCGAGATTTCGATCGACTGGTTGAACTTCAATCACAAATAGAAACAGTCAAGCAACAGCAAAAGATGCTTAGTAGTTCCCACTGGAGTTTGTAGAAGTATGCTCGTCGTTGATTAGATCGGTAAGCCTTACTTAACTCCTTGAAGAAACTCAATAGACTTGGGAATGTCTAGTAAGTAGTTTTGAATGATTTCACTAGAATAGGTGTCCGGTAATGCTTGTTGGAATTTACTTAGTCGATACTCTGGTAAATTCATTGATATAGCCGCTTGAGTTTCTGCCGATCGCCAAAATGAAGGGTTGGAAATCTCGGCGATCGCCAGTTTCATACTATTTATTGTAAAACTATCTCCTTCAATTTTTAATTTAAAATTATCGACAACTATTTTTGAGTCTGAATAAACTTGCAGTCCATATTTAAGTGTGTGATTGATGGCACCACCTGCAAATGTCCACCAGATGGCTCGATCTGGGTCAAATTGAAGACTCCAGCCAGAGGACTTTAGGAGCAGGGCTAGTTCATGCCGATATTCATCCAGTACGAACTGTGCTCGCTCATCAAGGTAAGGGAGCGAATCTTGACTGAGAATGATTTGCCGAACCTGCTGACATAGTTCAAATCCCAGCAATTGCGGGATAAATCCGCCCCAACTGGGCTTTTTCCCGCGTGGAGCTGGAATTACCAGCACGCTGCGCTCCGCATGGTTGATGTGCAATACCGTCCAAGATCTCCCGCCTAAAATGAATGAGCTAACTTCTGGAACTAGTTTATCGACGAAGACCTGCTCTAAGGAGCCAATCGTATAGTTAGCTTTAGTTTGAACTTTATAAAGCTGCGGGCTACTAAATACAGCATAAAGCTCCATAAAGTTCTTCCGACCATAGACCTTCTCTGCTCGATCGCCGATCGATAGCAACCCTCCAGCTCCAAATAGATACCCTGTCTGAATCATATGCCCAATCAGGGTTTCAAATTCTGCGTAGGCAATCCCGCTAAAGTCAGGTATGACCGAAAGATACTCCCAGCATCGCTCGGTGCTCACACCACCAAACTGAAGTGTTAGTGCCAGTAACTGATGCACTAGCACAGGCCAAGCTCTAGTCTGAACGGGAACTGACTCAACCCATCCCGTTCTTGCTAGCTCGATGATGGAGATTGCTTGTAAAACTGGTTCGATATCTTCGCAGTAAAAGGTGGTGTTGGCTCGCTGTCCGGTACGGCGACCCGTGCGACCGAGCCGCTGCAAAAATGAGGATACTGTTGAGGGTGCATTAGCTTGGAGCACTAGGTCTAGATCGCCGACATCGATGCCGAGTTCTAGAGTTGAAGTGCAAACGATACAGGCGTTTGTCCCATACTGAAATCGAGCTTCCGCAGCAGTCCGTTCCTCTAGGGAGACCGAGCTGTGATGGACGAAGACATCGGTGCCGCGATCGCGCATTCGATCGGCAATGTCTTCGGCAAGGGCGCGACTTTGACAGAAGAATAGGCTTTTTCGATCGGCAGCTTTTGTGCTGGCTGCCGTTGCCATGCTGCCAATGGTATCGCGGAGATAAATTCTGAGGTCTTTGTGCGAAGTTAGTTTGGGCGGATCGATAATACAACTCTCTCGCTGGGAAGTCCCCTGCATCCAGGTCAGGATATCCGCTGGATTCCCGACGGTAGCACTCAGCCCGATCCGCTGGATGTCATTGGGTGTAAATCTTGCCAACCGCTCCAGCACGGAAATGAGCTGTGTGCCGCGATCGCTGCCAGCCAGAGAGTGAACTTCGTCGATGACGATCGCCCGTAAGTCCTGAAATAGTTGGGCATGGGGCACCTTTGCCGAGAGGAGCATGACTTCTAATGATTCTGGCGTAGTCATCAGCAGTGCCGCAGGTTCGTTCAGAAACCGTCTTTTGTCAGCAGCTTTGATATCGCCATGCCAGAGGAATCGCCTTAAACCAACCATCTCGGTGTAACGCCCCAATCGATCTGCTTGATTGTTCAACAGGGCTTTAATCGGCGCGACATAAATCATCCCCACGCCTTTGGGTTCGTCAGCCATCAGCATCGCCAGCAGCGGAAACATCGCGGCTTCTGTCTTGCCACCTGCGGTTGGGGCGAGAATCACCGCATTTTTACCGTCAAGTAAGGCGTGGCTCGATAGTTCTTGCACCGGACGCAGCGAAGTCCAGCCTAAGTTTGTAGCAATCGCTGCTTGGAGTCGGGGCGGAAAGCGGGAGAAGGCGGATGTCATGGTTAAAACTCAACTACGGCGTATCCCTGGTTATCCTCTGGTTCGGGATCGAGATAGGGGAGTCCGGCGATCGATCTCTGTTCGATCTCATTCAGTGCAGTTTGATCGAAGCCTGCCACTACCATCGGATCGTAGTCTTCATTCTCATCGGTGAGATCTAGCACATTGACGAATTGCCGGAGGAACTGACGGGGGACTACACCCACATCACCTTGGAAACCTTGAGTGGTTTTTGCCACTAATCGATCGATAAAGTCTACGGTAACTTTGTTCATCAGACGGTGGCGATCGACTGCGGGAAATATTTCCCTTAACTTGAGTGCCACTTCCTTCAGGCGATTGGCATCGAAGGGTTTGAGTTCTAGCTGGGGCTGACGAGTGCTGACAAATCCGCCTTCATCTTGGAACTTAATTCGCTCGTAGAGTGGCTGGAGTCCGGCAACGCCGCGCTGGGTGTCGAAGAATTCCGAGGTTCCGGTAAATAACCACAGCAACCCGCGATAGCGATCCGCCGCATCGCAAATCTGGCGGATACCGTTGAGGGATTTACCGCGCACATCATGGCGCATTCTCAAAATAGTCTCAGCTTCATCGATCGCGATCACCAGTCCTTTATAACCCGCTGCCTTGGTGATTTCCAGAATACCCTGGAGATAATCTAGGGCTTCGCGACTGCCGATGTCACCCTTAATGCCTGCCACCTTCTTGGCACTGGCAGATACATTTTCACTACCGGATAGCCAAGCTATTAATGCGCTGGCTTCGGCGACTTTGCCTTGTTGTTTGAGTTGAAAAATCGCGCGGAGGACTCGCGCCATATCTTCTGGAGCTTTTCCGGCGGTGAGAGATGCTAATTCCTCTTCCATTCGCTGTTGGACTTGGGTATCGAAGCCGTCACTTTCTTCGTCAGCACCGCCAGCAATCAGCGCGGCTTCAACTTTGGCAATCCAGCGATCGATGATGTCGCTGAGGGCACCTCTAGGGCAAGAACTGGTACCTAATTCTTGCACCACTTTACGATATACATCGTCAAATTTATAAAAATGCAGGTCGTTATCCGAAACTACGACAAAGCTCGTGGCAAATCCTTGCGCCTGAGCTTCTAAGACAGCCAAACGAGACATGAATGTTTTACCACAGCCATAACCACCCCTGAGAAACTTGAATACTCCCTCCCCACTGGCTGCGAGACTGAGTTGACGACGGATTTCGGTCTGCTGCTTATCGATCCCGACTGCAAAGGCTTCTAGCCCCCGTTCGGGCACTGTGCCGGAGCGGAGTCGCTCTAAAATATGCGCTGTGTCTTTTTCGCTGATTGCCATATCGAGTCGAGGTTAGGTTTGTTTGACGTAGCGTTTACCATTACTGGTAGCTTCAATCCTGACTGAGAACGGTACTTTCTGGAGATGTTCCTCAAAGGCGACAGCGAAGCGGCGAACTTGACGCGGATTGCCTAAAATTACCGTAAGTTCGGATTCCGCGATCGAGCCATGCTGCTGGAGGTGGAGAAAAACTCGACCCACATTGGGATCGGTAAAGCCATCTTGCCAATCGCCACTAGTTTGGACGGCAATGGGCGTATCTTTCGTCCGGCGCAGGGTGCCAGCGACCTTAAAGTACGACTCTAGAGTTGCAGGTTCGACATCTTCTGAAGCATCGGGATGGTAAACCTCGATTCTGACTCGTTCGTCTTGGCTTCCAGCGAGGTCGAAGACCACCTCTACCCATTCTGCATCCAATTGGACGGGGATCTGCTGATTTTGAATTACAACATTGGGGACATCTTTAATATTTACTTGGATATCGTGACGGTCTGGTACCCTCAGAGCTAATGCGATCGTTTTAGCTCCAGTAAAACTGAGTACGCCTTGGGCGACAGGTGCTGGTTTGACTCGAATTTTCAGCCGACTAAATCCGGCAATATCTGGTTGCGCTTGGACTTCTACCGCGTATTTGACGGTTTTGAAACTGGTGACATCGCGATTGTGCGATACGCTCAACACCGGAATCACCCGCTCTTGGAGGCTATTACCACCGTGAACGAAGGTTGCGCCAGGATTTCCCGTGGCAAATACCGCCGTATCTTTCCGAAAGAGTAAATATCCGGTCTGACCTTCATAATTAAGTGCGCCCAGAGAAACTGTGACGGTTTCCGCCTCGGTTCGCGGATGGTCGTCGAGAATATAACGCCGTTGCGGAGCGCGGATCGTCCCCCAGTTGACTTGTTTGGTGGTCTGGTCTTGGAGCAGAAAACCATGGTCGGCGGTAAAGACAAATTCAGTGATGCCAATACTTTTGAGTCGATTCCATGCCGATTTTAACTGTTTGAGGCACTCTTCAAACGCAATTAGGCCCAGATTGGCTTCCCCCGCATCGTCGATTTCTTGACTGTGAACGACGATTAAATCCGCATTCGCACATCCTTGTTTAAGACTGTCGGTCGATCGATCTCCGACTTCGCTCAATTTAAACTGTCGCACTCGCCGCCGACCGGAATTAACATTATCCACACTGCGATCGCCCATCGCGCGCACCCGCTCTTCCGGCTTGCGGACGGTATATTCGCCCGTCTTGAAGCCCTTGAATCCCCGATCGCTCGCCAGGGTGAGTTTTCCGGCTGTACTCAGCGGGGCGAGGACGTTCATCCCTACTGCGGTGATGGTGGGTAACTCCGCATAACGTGCTCTGAGCGTAACGTTCGTGCCTGCGCCTTCAAAAGCGGCAATCAATTCGGTTGCCATCTCATAGCGAAAGGCATCGATGATGAAATAGGCTGTCTTCGCATTGGTTTGGGTGAGTGGATGCACCACTTGCTCGTAGAGCGATCGCTGTTGCAGAGACTCTACTGGCAAAAATCCTTCACTTTCGCAGATCTGGGCGAAGCTGTGGGCGAGGGCATCTGCCCATTCCCGATAACGGCTCCGCAGCCTGTCGGAAATTTCTAAGAGCGAACCAAAATGTGGCAGAGTCGAGCTTAAAAGTTTAGCGCGTTGCTGCTCGAATTTGCGGTGGGCGCGATCGACTGTACACCCCGTTTGCGTGTAACCATCTAAAGCACTGCTGAGATCGGTTCGACCCTGAAGTGGTTGCGGGTGCCGAATCAATGCCAGACCGAGGGTAGCGGCATCCCTAATTAACGACCACTCGATCCGCCGCGTCCGATCGCGAGCAAGCCAGAAGGAGGGCTGCTCTAACCGAACTTGCGCCCACTCCAAAGCTTTTTCCCAGGCTTCCTGCTGGAGTGCCTGCAATGCTCCGCCTAAAATGGCGTTTTCTTCGCTGAGGAAGGTATCGATTTTACCCAGATCTTCCGGTCGGAGATCTTTTAGCTCCGGTTCTAGATGTGCTTCTACTTGTCTGGCGATCGTTTCATAGGCTTGGGGATGGCTGTCGCGCAGATGACCGACCAACCGATCGCAAGTTTGTTTGAGCGGTGCGGAGATTTGTTTGAGCCGTTTCAGAGCGTCCAGCATCGGCGATCGAGTAAGATCGTGGACATATTCGACGCACATCAGCCATGCAACAAAGGTTTCACCCAGATCGCTGAAGGAGAGGGCTGTGGATTGGCGATAAAAGGTATGGAAGGCTCCATCCATTCCAGTCTTGCGGTAGAGATAGTCGGAGAGGATGCTCAGACTCTGGGGATCGCTGAATTTTGTCTTAAAGCTAGAATCTGCGTCGATCGTGCTAGCTAACACCCATTCCAGGTTGAGACTTTCGAGGTATTGAGATAGATCGCCTTGCGGTTGGTTAGAGGCAGCTTCTAGCCAATTTTCGGCAGCACTCAGGTCTAGATTGTCCGTGTTGAGGTAGGCTTCGATCTGGTCGGGATTAACGCGCCCTGAAGCGGTTTCGCGAATTAGGGTATTGAGTGCCCTGCGATAGCGCGTACCAGCGTGGTATAGCTCCAATAGTGGTGTTTTCCGAATGCTGTCTTCGGTATGTCCAGGCATGTGAATCAACACGCGATCGGGTAATTCGCCGTTGCCATAAGGTTCCAGAGCTAGCAGCATTTCTAGGTAGCTACCCCGAAATGGAATCACCGGAAAGGGGAATTGCTCTTGCTGGTAACGTTCCACTAGTCGATCGACATAGCTGTTATACGCCGCGTCTTTATCTAGCCACACGACAATCCCATGCTGACGCAGTTCGTACTTCAGTTCTTCTTCTAAGGTGGTCGCGATCGATCTGTGGGGAATCGTCATGTGGGCAGAAAGTCTAAATGGTTGTCGAGGGCGGCTTGTTGGATCGCGGGGCGGAGGCTGGGATGGGCTAAGGGCAAAATTCGATCGTCGGGGCAAATCAGCGCAGATTGTGCCCGCTCGTATAGGGCGAATGCTTCTTCATCATTATGCGCGTTGAGGAAGCTAATGCCGTCGATCTGTCTATACAAATCGGTTTGTTCGTAGAAGTACCGCGACCAGGCTTGACTCAGGTGACGATCGGCAACTTTAGCGAGGGCGGCGACGGAACCAGCTCTCATTGCGCCATTGGCTCGAAGATCGAGGAGAGTCAGATCTCGCGTGAGTTGGATGCGACCGATCTGCTGACCTTTGATTTCGATGACACCTGTATCCCCGAAACATTCCACTAGACAACAGGAAAGGGTGAGTCCAGCGTAGGAGATGCCCCGATCTGGGTCTTCAGCGCAGTTGCCAGACGGTGACAGTTGGTGGTCGAAACGGTTGATGGGGCCATAGTAGCGAAAGGTCGTGGCTCTGGTGCCGTATTGCGTGGGGTCGAAGATCCGCAGGAGGAAACTACCGGATGCCAATGTCCGGTATAAAGGCGATGGTGTTTTGGCTGGGGGTGGACTGGCGATTAAGACCACTGACACGCTCCCACGGCAGCGGCTTCGGCGAGGACGCGCTCTTTTTGACCTGCTTTCAAGGCTTGGATGGGAGTGGTGTCTTCGAGGTAGGGGTTGGTGCGGGTGAGCCAGTTGAGTTTGGCGTAGTCGGATATGGCTAAGGCTTTGAGGACGGCAGGTAAGCCATCGATCGTGCCATCGGAGCCTGCGGGATCGAATTGCCACGCGGGAAAGCAGAGTTTGCCGTTGTCTTTGATAGCGAGGAGGGTTTGAGAGCTAACTCGATCGTGTGGTGTTTGGCGAGAGGTACCTAAGAGTTGCGCGACTTGGCTGGCACTGAGCGATCGATCGAGGAGTTGGCGGCGGTGCTGGAAATGCCGCGCGAGGGTATCCATTTCTAGTTGAATGCGTTCTTGGCGGGTGAAGGTTTTACCCGCGATCGATTCAGCTAGGGCATCGGCGGCAGGATCTACGGCTGTTGGGCTAGTAACCTGCTGTAAGGCTTGGGTGACGAGCGATTGTTCGATCGAGGTGAGGGTTTGGAAGGTTTCGAGGTGTTGGGCGGTGTGTGGGTCGAGGACGATCGCCATGAGGTTCACCTGTAAGAGATGTCAAGTTATCTTTATTGTTGCGCTTTGTGTAAGAGATGTCAAGCGAACGAGCTTCAACTCTAAATCTAACAATTGATGTGCGTGGATGCAGAATTTAGTGTCTCCACGTTAAAGTAATCGTAGAACATCGTTTCGCACCCAGTCATGACACTAAAAGAATTAGAGCCTCAGTTACTAGCTCTTTCTGAAAGCGAAAAATTACAAGCCGTCCAGCTTTTATCTCAAGGTAAAGCCAGTAGCATTCAAGGGATTGAAAAAACACCTGGGGTTTGTGGGGGGAGTGCCTGTGTTGCCGGAACCAGAATTACCGTCTGGGGATTGGTTGAATCGCGGCGCATCGGTTACAGTGAAGCTGACTTACTAACCAGCTATCCCACACTTTCAGCAACTAATCTTGCTAATGCTTGGATATATGCGGCAGCTTTTTCTGATGAAATCGAAGCTGAAATTGCAGAAAACAATGCAGTAATGACCCAAGAACTTTAGGGTATGAAATTATATGCCGACGAACAATTTCCATATCCTGTTGTTAAATGTTTGCGAGACTTGGGGCATGACGTTTTAACCGTTCAGGAAGCAGGAAAAGCAAATCAGCGAGTTTCTGATGATGAAGTGTTGGCTTTTGCAACTGAAAACGATCGAGCAGTAGTTACGCAAAATCGGAAAGATTTCATTCGACTGCACCGTTTACAACCCAATCATGCAGGAATTATTGTTTGTAGCAACGACCGCGATTGGGATGCGCTAGCTCAGAGAATTCATGCTGCGGTTACTGAAGCAGAATGTCTACAAGGCAAGCTACTACGCATTGTCAAACCCGCATAAAGTCCTAACATAACGTCAGTTCGGGTTAAGGATATTTGCTTCGTTCGAGTCCCGCTGCCGATTGAACTCGGGGCTAGCATTGCAAAGTCCGCCTACGCGGACTAGTTAATCAGTCCGCGTAGGCGGACTTTGTATCATGAGCGGAGACTTTAGTCTCCAGGCTCCTCTAAGCCCAAACTGACGTTAACGCACCATTAATTGCTTATTCATCCCCAGCTTCAGCCGCAGCATCAAACAAAGGCCCCAAGTCTTCCCCCTCATCTGCTTTTTTCCGCTTTTTATCGCGGCGTTTGGCTTCTTTTTCTTGGAGTTCTTTAACCTTATCGGGATAATCGCCTTCAAACTGCTGCCGGAGACGATCGGAGTCTAATTCGTCGATCGAGAAATCCCCCGCGATTTCGGCTTGGAGGCGGAGTTCCCATTCGTAGGCTTTGACGGGGTGGTATTGCCAGAAGCAGCCGTGGGCGACGGCGAGAGAGGGGTCGATTTGGCATTTGGCGGCGACGCGCTGGGGGAAGTAGCGGGCAGCGAGGTGCGACCAGTCGTAGTCTTTTTTGCCTTGGGCGGTGCAGAGTTCCGACCACCAGGTTTTGGGTTTAGTCCATTGGGGTTCGAGTAGCGGCCAGATGGCGGCACTGTTGACCATTACGCCGTCGTCGAGATCGAGACTGAAACGGGCATCGGTTTCGCGGGGGGTGTCGCTGGGTTTGGCTGGGGGCGCGCCCTGTTCGGCGCACTGTTGGACGAGATCGGTAAAGGTTTTGAGTTCGGTGGCGAGTTGGAAGATTTTGCTGTAGCGATCTTCGGCTTGGCTCTGTTGTTTCTTGTCGCCCTGGGTGCGGGAGTCCATCAGATCGCTGAGTTCGCCTTCGAGTTGGCGGAGTTCGGGGAGGAGGTATTCGGCGAGGAGGGTGGAGAGGGTGGTGTCTGTCCAGCGGTGGATGCTGATGTAGGCGACGAAGTTTTTGTTGGCGGAGGAGAGGGGGAAGTAGATCGGGCGTTGTTCGTACATCCCGACGTGAATGTCTTTGAAGAAGTTGAGGCGGAGCCAGTCGCGGAGGGGTTTGACGGGGGAGATCGAGCTACCGTGTTGTTGCCATGCGGTGGTGAGGGGTTGGCAGGCGGGATGGGTGAGGCTGTCTGGTGATTCGGGTCGATCGCCGGAGTAGGCGGAGAGGTAGAGGATGCCGTGGGGCAGGGCTGTTTTGGGGGTTTCGGTTAAAATGCCCTCGCCGTTGGCTCCAAAGCGTCCGAGGGCAATACCGAGGGCGTAGGAAACCCAATTTGTCGCAGGGGGTTGTTCGTAATCTGGGTTCCAGTCGGGGAGGGGTGTACCGGAAGGTCGATCGACCGCTTGCTGTGCCCAGGCTTGGGCGTAGTTCCAGCCGGAGGTTCCAGGTTGTTTGAATTCGACGGAGGTTTCGCGGGCGGCTTCGTGTTCGGTGAAGGTGAGATCTAGTTGAGTGAAGATTTCATCTGCGGATTCGATCGGGAAGAGTGGTAGGCGGTTTACATCTACTACTTGAAAATTCACTGTTGGATTAAGTGATGAGAGAACAGTTTGAGCTAACTGACTATTCATCAAACAGGTTGTATTGGCTATATTGTTTGGAAATACTGATGAGCCGGAAACATCAAAGATGCTTCTATATTGACGAGCACGCGCAGAGAAATTAGCTCCAATAGTCGAATAAGAAATTCCTGGCATGAAATAAAAATTACTGTTGCAAATCTTCCAATTTAGACCCGACCAATCAAATTTACGAACAACATTTACCTTTACTTCAAATCCATGGTCTTTCCAGTTAATTACATCATCAAGTCCTTCAATCCAAATCTTACCCGCTGCCCCTTTGACATAAGGAACCCATTTCACCTTGTGAATCTCTTCAAATGATTCTGTTGTTTTAATGGCAGTCAACTTTGCAGAATGAATTTCCCAAGGCAACCGCAGAAATCTCTGATTACTGCCTGTATTAACTCCCATGCGAGCAGGAGAGTTTTCTCCTATCTTTACACTTTGATAGTATTGCTTGAGAAAATCATCATCCCACCAATAAACGATCGGCTGTTCTTTGATAGCGGTGAATCGATCGCTCTGAAACTCAAACCGTTTAGCTTGACATAAGAATGCAGCTACTTTACGGGCTGTACGTCCTGTGTTGTAAACGTTCTCATCCATTTGAATCCAGCGAATTGCTATACCTTCCTTAGTAACTTCAGGCGATTTTTTACAGAAAATACTCATCACTACTGCTAGAACTTCAGAGTTTGTAACGAACTCAAAAGCAGCTTGATCTAGATCTCCGATAGCACGCAAATCATACGTTTCAATAAGATGTTGTCGAATCTCGGAATACTGACTAATAAACATCCAATTCCGCATTGTTAATAAAGCTGACAAACCACCAGGCTTCGCTAACTGCAAACCTCGCTCTAAAAACGCTGCATATAGATCCGCCTTTCCCATTGGATAATGCTGCTTCACATAAGCATCATCCGACATCTTACTCGCCCCCAAATAAGGAGGATTCCCCACTACCAGATCGTAAGAATCCTCCTGCACCATCCGAATAAACCGCACCCCAGCCGTCAACTGCTCCCCCCGCAACCGCAACCCCAGATCGTCACTCCGCGTACATCGCCCCAAAAACTGCTCCAACTTTGCCAACACCGAAGCCTTTGCCTGCTCGAAATTAAATTGTGGCTGCACCACCACCGGATTAAACAAATCCCCTTGCACCGCTGGGAAAATCGTGCGCCCATAATCTTGCACCGCCAGATCCACCGCCTTATCCACCTTCAGCAAACTCCCCCACCGATCCGCACCCTTCAACGCTTGCACGATTCGATTTGTCAAATCCTCTGGAATCCCCGTCGCCGCCAAAATCTCCTGGCGCAACTCCACCAACATCGGATCTTCCTCCGGTAACGCCGCCACCTGTAGATTTGATGCCACCAAATTTAGCAGCTTCGGACTCGCATCTGGGCACAACGACTTCGCCTTGAGATCCAACGCCGCCGCCGCAATCTGCACCGCACGGGGATCGATATCGATGCCGTATAAATTATGTTCCAGAATCGACTCCACGATTTGGCGATTCGATCGATCCTCCCCTAGATGCCGCCCTTCCTCCTGATACAGCGCAAATAGCAACCCCACCGCAATCACCAAAAAGTGCCCAGATCCACAAGCCGGATCTAGCAACTTCAGCTCCCGCAGACTCCCAGGTGCAAACTTCACCGCCGCCGCCGTCAACGGTTGCGGTACCCAGTACTTCCACTGTTCCTCATGTGGTTCGATCGGCATCAACGCATCCAGAGCCACTTCCCCTGCTGCGCGTCGCTCCCGCCACACCTGTCGCCGTGCTTCCAACCGCGCCAAAGTCCCATCCGCCTCAGCCTCAGCTACCCAGCCCCGCTGCTGGCACATTGCCAACCATAACTGCCCCAAACTATTCTGGAGCAACCATTCCACCATGTACCGCTCCGTAAACATCTGCGTCTTACTGGCGATCTCATGGGGTTCCACCTTGCCTCCCGCATTCAGCTTCGCATCCAACCCTTCCCGCTCTGGATCGTTCCAATACTGATACACCCATCCCAGCGTCGTATCATCTTGCCAAATCTCCTTCAACTCCGGCGCGTCCAACGCATCCACTACCGCCCGTAATGTACCCGCCGGAATCGGTAATAACGATGTCAGACTCACCTGCCCAAACAACCCAGGCATCGCCAACGCCAACTCATCCCAGAGCAACTGCAACAGCGTACCGTAGCCCTCCGTGTCATCTTTGCACAAATCCGGTGCAAACTCCCGAAACTCCCGATAGGCGGGACTTTGCCACCCACCCGTCACCACCGCAGGCTTCGATAGCCCCATCGCCTCCATCTGCTTGATTACCACCAGCCGATTCAACAACGTCGCCGCTGCCAATTTTTCGAGCGATCTCAATTGCCGCTCCGCAATCTTTTGCCGCTGCTCCTCCTTGAGCTTTTTACCCGCAGTTTCCCCCCGCACCTGCATCTCCACCCATTGCTCCAACCGCTGCCGCTTAACCCGATTTGCTTCCGTCAAACCCGCTTGGCTGGCAGCTTTAATTGACAACCGAAACGTCCCTTCGCCAGCATTCTGCAAATCCTCCAGTAACCGCTGCCGCAGGCTGCGAATGGTTGCGGATAATTTGGCGCGACTTGAACTGGTCGTTTAGTATGTAGAGCTTACTCTGCTAAGGGTTTCACATCCCTTACCCTCACGGAAAGGACTCAATAATGAG
>ENA-OFCX01000297-OFCX01000297.1-metagenomes-genome-assembly--contig:-NODE-297-length-27634-cov-25.073063_pt1 | contig 27634 bp, 30 predicted proteins | sample MGYA00153384_OFCX01 | MGnify analysis MGYA00153384
TGATAGTTGATAGTTGATAGTTGATAGTTGATAGTTGATAGTTGATAGTTGACAGCGATCTGAGTAGAAGGTATCGAAACATTGGACGATTTCCATCCTAGATCCGACGATAAACATCTCGATCGCGACCCAGACAAAAACCGATCGAATGTTGTAAAGTGCGATTGCCCCAGATCGAAAATACCACAATTGCACTAGCCGCCATTCCCGTACCGATCGTAAAAATACCTGGATAGCCGAAGTCTTTAGCAAGTATCCCAAATACAGGTGCAGCGATCGCAATTCCCAGATCCAATCCTGTGATACAGATCGATAATACTTGCCCGCGCTGTTGAGGTAAAGATCGATCGGATACCAAGGCGACTGTCATCGGGATCAAAATGCCACTACCCAATCCTTCTAAAATTGCACCTAAGATAAAACTCGTCGCGCTGTTGGCGGTAGCTAGAAAAGCAATACCAACTGTATAGCAGCATAGACTCCCAGCAATAAATACGCCTCGCCCATATCGATCGGATCTACTCCCAATCAGCGATCTAGCACTAAAACTAGCCATCGCAGAAATAGTATAGAATAAACCTGGGTTAAAATCAATATGAATACTCTGAATATATAGCGGCAAAAATGTATGAATTGCACCGAAGGGAAACCCAATCAGCATTAATACTAAAGCAGGGATTCCTAGAGCTGGATTAGTCAGGATTTTCCAAATTGAAGTTTTTGGTATTGGTTCAATTTCTAGTAGATCGATCGCTATATTTGGTTTGCGTAATTGAGTGGTGGATATAAAGGCGATCGCCCCACTGATGACCGAGATCCAAAAGATCGCACCATACATTCCAGCTACTTGTAAATACCCCCCAATTGCTGGGCCTAATGCAACGCCTACAGGGTTAGTTAAGCTCATCAAGCCGATGATTTCTCCTCGTTGTTTTGGTGGAGCCAAATCGACCACCAAGGCACTATAAGCAGTCGCAAAAGCAGCGATACTAATGCCATGAAATGCTCTGACTACAATCAATAATGGAATCGAATTAACAAAAATGTAACCCAATGGAGCGATCGCCGCTACTGCCGTACCAATTAATAAGACTAGTTTTCGTCCTCTAGTATCGGCTAATTTTCCGACGAGCGGACGTGTCGCTAATAACCCGATCGCAAAAGCACCGATAATTAACCCAATCTGTTGCTGCTTTATCCCGATCTCATCGAGATATGCAGGTAATGTTGGTAATAGAATTCCGATACTTATCCAAAATAATAAGCCCGTCATAAATAACACCCGCAAATTGCGCCGTTGCTGCGGTTCGAGCTGATTGAAAGTGTTCATTATAAAGGAGTTGCTCTTGCTCCCTCCCCTTAATAAGGGGAGGGTTGGGGTGGGGTAAAATCTACGCAGTAAACCAATTATCCTCATCAGTACGCAATATCTAATCGCTGTCAACTGTCAACTGTCAACTTTTAAACCGATATTCAATAACGTGAGTCGAACTAATCCATTCGCCCTTGTCATTGTAGCTACGAATCAATCGCTGGCGTTCATCATCCGACAACAGCCACCCCGCCTCCACAAAAAACGGCTGTCGATGACTAACCTGCATCGGAATATTACTCGATACCCCGTCGGGCAATAATAATACCTGACGCGGCGTAGCTCCTTCCTCAAAATGCAGCCGATTTCCATCGATGCGCGCAGTTGAAGAAATCGTGCGACTACCAAAAGCTAGTTGTTGATGCAGGTAGCCATCAATCGATTGGATCTCCAGGCTCACAGCAGTAGTCTCTGGAGCTTTCCAGTCTGCATAAACAGTATCAGCCTTTCCTTCCCACTTGCCCACCAACTGTTCTGCCGTCAACGCAGGGCGCAACGTCGCATCCGTACCGCTGCGAATCTCCCGAATCAGCGTCTGACTAGCAAAACATCCCTGTGGATCGAATAACTGTACCAAACGCGATCGCCGATCTCCCGCCACAAACCCATATTCTGCACCAAATTCCGCAAAAGGAGCCACTTGCAGCGAACCTTTAGAAAAAGCCCCCGTATCGAAAAACACCGCTTGTCTGCCCAAAGAGCGGTATTCCTGAACTCGATCGGATGTCGGCTGTTCGCTGATATCATTCGCAAAACGGCGCAATCGGAACTTTACCAGTTGGTTAGCTTCCAACCCTTCGAGCGTCAAAATCGACGGCGTAGAACCGAGCAACTCGCCCTCAGTCGAGATCTGAGTAAATGTCCCCTCCCATACTCCAAGATTCTTGAGAAAATTGTCCCAGTTACTTTCCATGCACACCCGCGATCGACTTTTGGTAAGCGGACTCAGCCAACTCAGAATCCTCTCCACCTAGCGTAGCAGATTAATCAAAATCATCGGAAAACAGTTGGAAATAAGTACACTTGCTAAACATTGCCCCATCTGTGGACGATCGCTAGTAGCTCACACGAACATCATAACTCAGGCTATTTACCACTCGACCACCGCCAATACGGTAAGCGCAAAGCGCAGCCTTTCGGGAACGGATCGCCCCCCAGCCACCAATTCTGGGGGAGCAAGATCGATAGAAGTCCCCCAGAATTGGGGGCTGGGGTGCGATCCGAACGATCGAATCGATTAACCGAACCGTATTGCGACCAACGCTGTCTACATTACCTGCAAATGCGATCGCGATCGCACTCGATCGTTATTTTGCCGATTAAGATGCGGATATCAGGAGTATGAAGTGAAGTTATCGCCCCAGCATCAAATTCAACTTCGACTGGCACTCTCAGCGATAGATTACACCAATCTGTGGGCATTATAAGTTTACGACAACTTAATTTGCCAAATATGTCCCGATTCGACCGACTCGATCGTGTATTTATTTAGGATTGGATCTTTCAGGTTGCACTAATTTATCGGGTTTGCCGATCCGAGCGGCAATGCAATAAATAGACAGTGCTAGTTTTGCTGTTCGAGGTTTCTCCGATAACCTTGCCTGACAACCGAGTGTTCTGAAGCTTCGATCTCAGACTGACGCTCTCCTCCTGTGCTGTGACACTTTCAACAGCTTAACCCAGGCAATTTCCTAAATAAAATGAAAAACCTAAAAACTATTCGCAAACATAAATCTACAGAAGAAGGCTTCTCATTAGTTACAGCGGCAGGCTTTGGATTAGTCATCATGATGGTTGGAATGACAATCATGAGTCGATCGATGAAGGACAATACTGTCAGCGCATCCCAAAAAATCAATAATCGGAGCTTGGCTGCTGCGGAATCAGGTGTCTCGATGTATCTGTCACTGCTGAACAAAAAAAGTGGGATCGCACTCGCCAGGAAGAATAATGGTGACTGGGCTACATCTGGGTTGTCTGCCGATGAGATTGCAAAAACTCAGGGATGGCAAAATATCGCCGCAGGCCAACCTGAAAAAGGTCAATATAAATTGGTCAGTTATGCACCCAATGGGACAGACAAGGCGATTTTGAAAGTCCAGGGGCGAGTCAATCAAACAGGTACGGGAGCTGGTGCTACTGATGACATTTCCACAGGTAAGACCACTGTAGAAGCTATCATCGGCGTGACCGAAGGAGCTGCATTGAGTTCTCCAAGAGCCATCCCTGCACAAATTACCGCCAATCCTACGACCGCAGCCGCTGCGGCTGTGACTGCATCAGGTGTGGCTGTGACTGCATCAGGTGTGGCTGTGGGTACTGTCAGTTTAGCTAATAATCTGACTGCTAGTACCGCCAACAATGCTGCAAATAATGCAAACATCATCGCAAGTGGTGCCAATACTGTCACCACTCCGAGTACTCCCGCAACTATCGCGGCGGCAAGTGGTACTACAAGTGCCACGTATGCTACTAATTCTGCCGCCAGTGCGGTTGATGATGCCCAGACTGCTGCAAATGCCACGGGCGCAAATGTCACAGGTACTGCTGCAAATACTGCTGCTACTACTGCGGCTACTGCTGCTGCAAATGCTAATGCCGCCGCCAGTGTTGCAAATACTGCTGCGGCTACTGCAAATACTGCTGCCAGTAAAGGTGATACTGCTGCTACTACTGCGGCTACTGCTGCTACTACTGCGGCTACTGCTGCTACTACTGCTGCTGAGAGTGCACTCTCAGCAATAGTAGCCAGTAGTTCAGGTTCAGGTACCTCAAGTACCTCAGGTACTTCAAGTACCTCAGGTACTTCAAGTACCACCACCAGTCCTGTGACTGCGACAGGTGCAACCAGATTCCCTGGATTGTGGTTGATTGATGGGCCAAACAATACTACCAGTACTAATTTCAATCAGTCTTACAATGCTTATGGGCTAGTGACTAATACTCCTGCAACCAGCCTCTGGACATCTCCTGGCAAAATAGCAACTCAAATCGAGGTACCTAACTCTGTCTCCCGTACTCCACCAGCATTTGCGATGTCCAAATGCTTGCTCGCAATGCCTACCCTCGATTCTTCTTTTCTCAACAATGTCGATCTAGCAACCAGAATACCAAGAAACGGGGATGTAACTTTCCCTGCAACTGGCGATCGTGCTGGTAGTGATGGAATTTACCGATATTATGCTAGCAACCTCAACTTAGAGGGCAACACCACGGTGCGGTTTAGAGCCTCAGCAAAAGTGATCGTACATTTGCAAGGAGACATGATTACAAAAGGTAATATCGCTATCAAACCTTGTGATGGAGCTGCTACTTGTAACCTGAACAATCTTGTAATTTATGGCTACAAACCCAATGGTCAGTTATTGATCAAAGGTACTAATACCGTTGGCGCATTTATCATCGCACCAACTTACTCTGCTGGTGTCGCGGGTGGTGGTAACGGGGACGGATATAAAGGTGCTCTGTGGGCACATCATTGGACTGGTGCTAGTAATAGCAACAAATTTGTAGTGAATCAAGATGGGAATGAGGACAAAAATCTTGCTTGTCCTTATAACAATCCTAGTATTCAGGTGATTAGCCAAGCGGTAGTCCCTAATACCTAATTCCAATCCTCGATATCCAGCAGAAGATGTTTGGTAAATCCCTCTGCTAAAGGGGGACTTTAAATTCGATTCCCCCTTTGTCAAGGAGCGAGAGAGGATCTCATCGATGGTGCGAATCAAAGATAACCTTGCCCACATCCTCTGCACCTAAACTATATATAAAATTGGAGAATTTTACAATTACAAATTTGATGAAAATTAAATCGATTGCTACTCAAAGAAACTATGCCCAGCAAGGATTTGGATTATTTGAAACTACTATTGCCGCAATGCTCTCAATTCTGTTTGTCAGTATGGGAGCTAATTTAGTTTTAACGGCTAACATTTATAAGATCAAGGCAAAAAGAAACGATGCAATGAACTCACTGATTCGAGCTGATATCGAGAGTATTAAATATCAATCAACCAAATTACAAAGTACTCCACTCAAGTGCGATCCTCCTAAGTTAAGCGATGGTTTTGCATGGGAGTTAAAGGGGAATATCGGAGCCGATCCGACAACCCCAAACATCAAAAAAACAACTATGAAAATATTGGGTCGTAACTATATATTGACACGCGAGATCGGTCTTGCTGATGCTGATGCAAATAGAAATCTGAAGACTGCTCCCATCATCGATCCAGATATCCTGCCGATCGGCTACTCATTTGCGGCTGAAGGATCTTCACAATCTGAATACAACCTCACTGTCCAAATAATTCCTAATGCATCACTTAAATGTTTATAGATTAATTAGTCAAAAAGATCGGGGTTTCACTCTAATAGAAATGCTCGCAGTCTTGACGATAATTGGAATTCTGACGGCAATTGCAGCTCCTAGTGTCTTAGCGATGATGTCACGTGCAAAGCTTTCCAACTCACTAGAGCGAGTCCGTGATACTTTAGAACTATCTCGAAGCCAGACAACTCAAAAAAATCAAAAATGTAAAATATACATTCCCGATGGCAACCAAGTTATCAGTGATTGCTTAACTTCTGCTGATAGTACTAGTTCGGGGATTGCTAATGTTCCCGATGGATTGCCATCGGTTAAGTTAGACGACCGGGATGATATTGTGATTAAAAATAGCGACTCGTCTGTTCCTTTGCTCAGGATTACTTACAATTTCAGAGGAATTACTCAGAATTCTGGTACCGTAGTTTTATCGTCAAGAAGTAATCCAGATGGTGAAAAAAAATGTTTGATGGTCGATGCTGGTATTGGACTAGTCCGTATTGGCATATATATAAATAATACTTGTCAAGTAGGTGAATAGACATTTAATTACACGTTGTGCATCATGAAAATCTCAAAATTAAACCAATTTAATCACACAGATAATATATCTGCTGGATTCACCCTCATCGAACTGTTGGTTTCGATCTCCATTATGGGAATAGTTTGTGCCCTAGTTGGCACCGGAATTACTTTCATGGTATCTTCTAATCAAAAATTAGCCGCAGCCCAAAGTCGTCGAGTAGAAGTTAGTCATGCGTTAGATGTGATATCTTACGATATCCGCAAAGCTGAAAATGTTAATGGCAACCAAAACTCTCCCACTCCAGCAACTGATATTACTGATGCAATTCAAACTAGTATTAATAATACTAATCCGACGGATGGTGAGGGACGTTTAGATGATGGATCTACATTATTGTGGAATAGTGGTTTTACTCCAGTTCTATTTTTGAAAATTTCTATTGTTTGCAGCGATAACAAAATCGTCCACGAACGGGTAATCTATAGTACCAGGGCGAAGACTTCTAGAGATGGGCGAGTCGGCCCCAATGTTCTCTATCGTTATGGTCGAATCGCTGATGAAAATGACTCGATCCCCTGTAGCTACAATGCTACAACTGACACGGTCATCGTTGCAGCTCCGGTCAACGTCTCAATCGCTGATAATATAATTACCGCAGCGACTCCACCAACTTGTTCTGCACCCGCAGCAACTCCTGCACCCGCAGCAACTAGTGTGGGTGCGAACGGCTTCTATACCTGCGTAAGTGACAACCAAGTAAGTATCGCGCTCTTTGCTGAACTGAGCAATCGTAGGGATAATTTAACCAATCGCCTGATTTATGGAGATAATCGAACTATTACTAGTGGATCTATCACATCTACCGCAACAGTTACAGGTGGTAGTGTATCTACGACACCTGCAACTATCGTTTACTGTGAAGTACCAGATCTATTGACAACATCAAAAACTCCGAGCCAAGCCAACACGGCAATACGTACGGACAAAGACTTATCCTACGCAGGCATCCCTACCACTGGTGGTTCCAATGTAATCAGTCAAACACCGTCAGCAGGCAGTAAGATCCCTTGCAAGAAAGGATTGGTTACTTACACATATTAGATCTGCGCGGTCATTAATCAATGATGTCAAACGATTCTCTCTCATCAGAGGCTACCCTTCGGAGAGCTTCAGGGCAACGCTTGTGGTGAGCGTAGTCGAACTACGCCAACGATTAGTAAGGTTCAAGTCAAGACTCTGGGATCGTTACAGGTGAAATAGCCATCATGTTAGGCTAAATGAGTAGAACCTTCACACCACACTCTATGGCAATCGCGATCGACTTTGGGACTAGTAATACTGTCATCAGCCGTTGGAATGCCGCCACAAAACAAGCCGAAACGGTGACATTGCCGGGATTGTCCCTGGTTGGGGGCATGAATCCACCGTTGATTCCCAGTTTGGTATATGTGGAGGATGGGAGTAAGGATCGAGTCTTATTAGGTCAAATGGTACGCGATCGAGGACTAGATCTCCAGAGCGACAATCGTTATTTTCGCGGCTTCAAGCGCGGGATTGGGGCACAGATTCAGGGATTTTTGCCGGAATTAGATGGAGTGTCGATGACATTCGAGCGGGTGGGCGAACTATTCCTAACTGGAATCATCAACCAGTTGCAGCAGTCGCTAGATGTAGGCGAATCACTAGTAATCACAGTTCCCGTCGATAGCTTTGAGGTGTATCGCAGTTGGTTGAGCGGCGTATGTAAAACGCTCCCAGTCGATCGAATTCAACTCCTAGACGAACCAACAGCGGCGGCTTTGGGATATGGTATGACGGCAGCCCAAACACTGCTAGTCGTCGATTTTGGTGGGGGTACGCTGGATTTGTCGCTGGTACAGTTGACAAAGCAAATCCAGCAGGGGAAAAACCCCCTGGGCTTCTTGTTGAAGTGGGGGGACAAATCCCTCGCAGCAGCTACCCAACAGCCCCAGTTAGCGCGGGTAATTGCCAAAGCGGGGCAAAATTTGGGGGGAACGGATATCGATAATTGGCTGGCGCAGGAGTTGGCGCAGGAACAAGGGGTAAATGTAACGCCATTGATTGTCCGGTTGGCAGAAAAATTAAAGATTCAACTATCTTTACAAACTACGGCGACGGAAGTATATTTTGACGATCGCACGTTTGATAGTTATGAGTTTAGTTTGACACGCGATCGGTTCGAGCAAATTTTAACATCCCATCAATTTTTCGACAGGTTGGATGAGTCGATGACGCAAGTACTCCAACAAGCTAGAAGACAAGGAATTGAAACTAATGATATCGACGGCGTGTTATTAGTCGGCGGCACGGTGCAAATTCCCGCCGTCCAAACTTGGATTCGGCAGTATTTTGATGAGAGTAAACTCCGCCAATCGAAACCATTTGAAGCGATCGCTCACGGTGCATTACAATTACTCCAAGGCATGGAAGTCCAAGATTTTCTCTATCATAGTTATGGCGTTCGCTATTGGGATAAGCGAAAAAATGCTCATAATTGGCATCCGATTATTCAATCTGGACAAGCCTTTCCAATGCCAGAGCCAGTAGAACTAACCCTCGGCGCATCGAGAGAAAATCAGCCCAGTATCGAACTAATTGTCGGCGAATTAGGTGCCACAACTGGGGGAACGGAGGTATATTTTGATGGCGATAGATTGATTACCCGCTGTCTGACTGGCGGGGTAAAAGATGTCAAAGCTCTGAACGATCGCGATGGTAGTCGAAGTATTGCTAAACTCCAACCAGTAGGATCTCCAGGAATCGATCGAGTCAAAGTGCTGTTTAACGTCGATGGCGATCGACAATTACGCATCACCGTCGAAGATTTGCTAACCGATCGAACACTACTAGCTAATGGGATCGTGGCACAATTGAGTTGAAATTTAGGTGTCCGGTGACTGATTGAGAAAACTCGCGGTGCTTTACGGTTATTCGCTCAAGTTGCCCGATCTAGCAGTACGAGCTTCTATTAGGATTTTGGTGCTCCACAGATTTCCACAGGTATAGCCTGGATCTACATCGCAGTAGCGGTGAAGCCTTCGAGGACGATTTTGCCCCGTGCCTTGCCGCTTTCAATCAGCATGTGAACGTGCTTGAGAGTAGCAGCATCAATCGGCGCATACCGTTCCGTCATGGTTGTCCGCAGTACGCCCTCATCGACGAGGCGGGAGACTTCGTTGAGGAGTTTTCCCTGCTCGACAATATCGGGTGTATTGTAGATCGATCGGGTGAACATCAGCTCCCAGTGGACTGAGATGGACTTGCGTTTAAACCTGCTGATGTCCAGAACCTCAGGATCGTCGATTAGTCCAAAGCGACCTTGTGGAGCGATGAGCTTGGCGATCTCATCGAGATGACGAGCGGTCTGAGTCGTCGAAAAGACGAAAGCTGGTGCGCCCAATTCTAGCGCAGCCACCTGTTCGGCAAGTGGTAAAGTATGGTCGATAATGTGATGCGCCCCCATTTCTTTCACCCAAGAGATCGTCTCTAGCCGTGAGGCAGTGGCAATAACCGTCAGATCTGTAAGTGTCCGCGCCATCTGAATCGCAATCGAGCCAACGCCTCCAGCTCCGCCAACGATGAGAATAGCCGGAGCCGCTCCAGGCACCGCTTTCTTCACGTCAAGTCGATCGAATAGCATTTCCCAAGCCGTAATTGATGTCAGTGGCAACGCAGCAGCGGCAGCCCAATCTAGCGTCTTCGGCTTTACGCCGACGATCCGCTCGTCCACCAAATGGTATTCGGCATTAGTACCAGATCTGCCGATCGCACCAGCATAAAATACCGCGTCTCCAGGTTGGAACAGCGTGACTTGTGACCCAACAGCAGTCACAATCCCAGCGGCATCCCAACCGAGCACTTTCCAATTTCCAGGTTCAGGCTGGGCACTGTGCCTGATTTTGACATCGACTGGGTTGACCGATACAGCCTTGACCTGCACAAGAATGTCGCGTCCTGCGGGTGTCGGCATCGGTAACTCAATGTTGACCAGGGCTTCATCCCGATTGATGCTTCCAGGTTGCTGAAAACCAATTGCATACATATCTGACCTCCTGATTTGCGCTCTAAGCCTACAAGTAGATTAACGCCGATACTATCGATCGCCCCAACACTGAAAATTAGGGGTTTAGATCGAATAATATAGTGGAAAAGATTTAGCTTCCTTAGGTTTTACATAGACAGTCTGCTGTGGTTCCAAGTGTAACTCATCGAATCGATCGCGCGTCAGATGAGCCGAAATAACTTGCCCATCAGCCAGAGCCAACTCAGCTTGAATCTCCCATCCCAAATGAATAATCCGCGTCACAGTTGCCACAGTCATCGTACTATCTGGCTCAGTCGCGATCGAGATATCTTGGGGACGGAGATATACTTGAGGATGATTGGCTTCAAACCCATTATTTTGAAAAATATCTGCACTGCTAGGTAAAACATTCACAGGGCCGATAAAACTCATCACAAACGCACTCGCAGGTCGATCGTAAATCTCCGCCGCAGTGCCTACCTGCTCGATTTGACCCTTATTCATCACCACGATTTTGTCGGCTACTTCCATCGCCTCCTCCTGATCGTGAGTGACAAATACCGTCGTCACATGCACCTCATCGTGAAGACGGCGCAACCAAACGCGCAAATCCTTTCTCACCTTGGCATCCAACGCCCCAAACGGCTCATCTAATAGCAATACCTTGGGTTCGACAGCTAAAGAGCGTGCCAAAGCTACCCGCTGTCTCTGTCCGCCAGACAATTGTGAAGGATAGCGATCTCCCAATCCTGAAAGCTGAACTAGTTCCAGCAACTCATCAGCACGCGCCTTAATTTTGGCTGGACTAGCATTACGAATCTTCAATCCAAAGCCGATATTTTCGCGAATAGTCATGTGCTTAAATAGCGCGTAATGCTGAAATACAAACCCAATATTTCGCTCCTGAACGCTCTGATAAGTTGCATCTGCCCCAGTCAGCCAAATTTTGCCGTTATCGGGTGTTTCCAGTCCAGCAATCAGCCTGAGCAGAGTAGATTTACCAGACCCTGAAGGCCCCAGCAGAGCCACTAGCGCACCCGACTCAATTTCCAGATTGACATCATCAACAGCTTGGAAACTGCCAAATTGTTTCGATACACTTTTTACTGATATACCCATTATTTAAAATACCTGAATAAATTTTTAGAATAACCGATCGCTAACTTATACTTAATATTAAACTTTATTTTATACCTAATTTTAAAATCCACTTACTGAGTATCGATCGCCCAATTAGAGCACATATCCACCCCCTTATCCGTGAGTTAGTACTCCAGATCGAGCGGAAAACCGTGATATCTTAAATATAGTATCCGATCGAACTACTTGTGGAACTCTCTTCTCGACTAGAATACGCTTTAGTTGCTCTGCTAGAAATCGCTAAACATCAAGCTCAAGGCAAACCCCTCAAGGTAAATGAAATCGCCGCTAGTCAATCATTACCAGAGCGATATCTCGATCAGATTTTTACTTCGCTCAAACGTCAAGGAATTCTTTCTAGTCAGCGCGGGATGAAAGGTGGTTATCTACTTGCTAGAGAACTATGGCAGATCACCTTACTCGATGTAGTAATCGCGATCGAAGGTAGTGGCGATCGCAAAAAAGTCGATCCAACTAGCTCTAATACCCTAGAAAAAACAGTCGTCGTTCAAACTTTTGAAGGCATCCAAGACTCTGTTCGCGATCTTTTAAAAAGTTACACGCTTCAAGATTTGGCTAAAACATTAGAAACTCAGCGGCAAAGCAGTCCGATGTATTATATTTAGGCTTTAGGTTTTAGGTTTTAGGTCGTAGGGTGCGTTAGCTCCGCTAACGCACCATCTTGTAAATGTGTAGGTTGGGTACTTATATGTTTAGATTCAGCTCCGTCTCATCAATTATGACTTATCCTTAATTCGTGTTTTACTTTCTAAAATCTCTTTTAAAATCAACGTAACTGCCGCGAGTAAAGCAAGTAAAACTGCTGCTGAAAAAGCGGCTTCAGTATTGTATTGCTTATAAGCTTCTTCCACGAATAAAGGTAAACTTTGAGTTGTATTTGCCACATTTCCCGACACCACAGATACCGCGCCAAATTCGCCCATTGCGCGGGCATTTGTTAATAATACTCCATACATCAATCCCCAGCGAATATTCGGGAGAGTCACGCGCCAAAATATCTGCCAATCGCTAGCACCAAGCGTTCTAGCGGCTTCTTCTTGATCTACACCAGCTTCTTCCAAGACTGGAATTACCTCCCTCACTACAAATGGCATACTCACAAAAGCTGTTGCTAAAGCCATCCCTGGAAAAGCAAATACAACATCAATACCTCTGTCTTGTAACCAGCCACCAAACCAACCTTGACGACCGTAAAGTAGCATAATCATTAAGCCTGCAACAACGGGAGAAATCGATAATGGTAAATCGATAATACTCAATAGTAACGTCCGCCCAGGAAATTTGTGACGAGCGATCGACCAAGCAGCACATAACCCAAATACTGTATTAATCGGGACGGTAATTAATGCTAGTAATAAAGTGACTCTCGCTGCACTCAAGAACTCGGTATTGGTGAGATTGGCAATGAAGGGATCGATGCCTTTGTGAAATGCTTGATAAAAGACATTGACGGCGGGGATATAAATAATCAGAGTAATATACCCGATCGATAATCCGATTAGAAGAGTCGGTACCCAATTAAGTTGTTTTTTATCTGGCCCTTGACGGACTAAAGTATTGACAGGATTACTAGTCTTCATAACGTTGACCCCAAGCTTGTAGAATATTAATTCCTAGCAATAATATTAGCGAAATTCCGAGTAAAACTACGCCAATTGTTGTCGCCCCAGCATAGTCATATTGCTCCAACCGTTGGAAGATTAAAACAGGTGCAATCAAATCTTTAAATGGAGTATTGGAAGCGATAATCACCGTCGAACCATATTCCCCGACTGCACGGGAAAATCCCAAAGCCATCCCAGTCAGAATCGATGGTAATAATGGGGGTAGGATCACTTGTCGAAAAGTTTGCCAGTCCGACGCACCCAGACACCAAGCTGCTTCCTCGATGTCTCGTTCCAGCTCAATCAATACGGGTTGAACGGTACGGACGATAAAGGGGAGTGAGATAAATAACATTGCCATCCCTACACCCAACCGCGTGAAGGCGATTTTGATGCCAAAGGGAACGAATAAACTGCCAATCCAGCCATTATCACTATAAACTGTGGCTAATGTCAGACCAGCAACTGAAGTAGGTAGTGCAAAAGGTAGATCGATCGAGGCATCGACAATCCGTTTGCCAGGAAAATCATACCGCACCAAGACCCACGCGATCGCAGTACCAAACAGACCATTAATTAAGGTGGCAATGAGCGAAGTCGTAAAGGTAATATCATAGGTGGATAAAGCCAGAGGACTACTCGCCACTTCCCAGAATTTTGCCCAGCCACCGCTCCCAGCTTTGACAAACATCGCCCCCAGCGGGAGAAACAGCATCGCGCTCAGGTAAAACCACATGATGCGCCAAGTCCATGATAAATGACGAATGCGATCGAACCACACTTTCCAAGCTGGTTTGGGTTTGACGAGGTTGGCAGGGATGACGTTGCTCATATATAGAAGTTAAAAGTCTAAATTTCATAGTGCCAGAAAGGATCGCGGTCGAGCGAAACGATAAAATGACGCTGATGTCGTTGAATAATTCCGCGTTCGACTAAAGATCCCACGATCCGAGTCGTCGTAACTCTCGACGTGCCGACAATTTCTGAAATTTCTTGATGGGTTAGTAGTAGATCGATTAAATGACCGCCCTCCACAGCTTGTCCGAACCGATGTCCCAACCAATTCAATAATCGCACAATCGCTAGTTCGATACTCCGATTGTGGACAATTTTGATAAATTCTTGATTGTGGCGAATGTGTTGAAGCAGCTCATCAGTCATATTTACCAACTGACTGCAAGGAATCGGTTGGACGGTCGTCTTAGTCAAACATTCGATTTCATAAGGCTCGATCGTCGATAGACTGCTACCCACGATATCCCCTTTCCCCCAGATTCCCAAGACAATCAGCTCTCCTGTGTCAGTCCAGGTCATAGTCCGCACGATCCCCGCTTCGATTTTCCAGAAAAAATCTGACTCCTCCGGTAAAGTTGTCCGGCGTAGGAAGTGACGGTTGATGTTCGTTCGTGTCAGTGTTAGCATCAGCTCTGAGGAATGAATAATCTATCTAAACGTTGGCTCTATGCAACCGCAAAGTCGCAGGGGTGACAGCTTTGTTGAAGTCGCTGGATATGTGCGTGGAGCTGATGACGGTAATCAGTAGGTAAATTACAGGTAGCTGCGCCACGCATCACCACTCCTGCGTACCAATCATTCGGCGGGTATTCAGTTGACAATTTATTGACGACCACATAAGTCTTCACCTGCAAATAATGCCGATTTTGACACCGCACATTTACCAATTCATGGCGATAGCCACCCTGGGGTACCTGTTCGCGCAGATCCAAAGCCGGAATTAGCCTCGCGGGCAATCGATACAAGACTCCGTGAACTGTTGAATCTCGATCGGGTACGATATCTAATACCCCACAGTTACGATGCTGGGCATAATAATAAAAGCCAACTCGATAACCTGTCAGTGTTGCTGTCCCAACAATATAAGGCTCGACTGCTTCTTGCAATGTCCGCTGTAAATCTACAGGACACATGCAAGATCCATAGGCAAAGTAATAGCAAAATTCTGGTTCCCTATCTATCATGATGGCGATCGAATTTGAAATTAATTACTCGATATTTTCTAACAATAATGGCACCGAACCATGATAAAAAACTTTTACCCCTAGCTCCTGGAGATCTTTGAGCGCGTTTTCGATATCTTGGGGATGTCCTTCTAAATTCAGGTTGAACCACCCACCACCTGTGGCTTTTCGGTCTAATACGGCTGCTTTAAAATTGACAATTAGATTGTAATTACCGATGAGATTTGCTAAGACTGGCTGCTGATGTAGTTGCTGGGGGATATTGATATCGATCGACTGTAAGAATTTTACTTGAGATTCGGTCAAGGATAGATTAGTCATTGGGAATTACCTCTTCGATTGTAATAGTTAGAGAGTTTGTAAATACTGAAAATAGTCTATTTGAAGAAGATCGAAGCTAGATTTTAGTCGATCGACTGATAACTATAGTGAAATTCATCATGCAACTTCTTTGGAGATTCATTACTAACTTGAGTAAAGTAACGCAGAGCTTTGATATCCAGTGATGCCGACAAACTAAACCAATGTCTAATTCCCGCAGGCACTTTGATATACTCCTGTGCTTGCAATATCAGTTCGATCCGATAGCCATCGGGATGTAAAAATCCGAGTATACATTCTCCCGATAGCAGGTATAGCACTTGGTCTTCTGTGTGAACATGGGGACGACTACCTTGCGCGAGTAACTGGTACAAGCTTGGTGATGTGACATTGACAACTAACAGATCGCAGTGGGTACAGTTGCCAAAGTATTTCAGCTTCGTCGCTTGAGGACGGAGTGATTGCAAAATTTTTTGTTTCTGAGCCAGATCGAGCACATCTAGCTGAAATAGTGCTTGCAGCGATTGACTTTGCTGCGGTTGAGATAAGTATCGCTCTAATGGCAGTTGTCCGATCTCAATCTGTAAGGCACTTAGTTGATGTTCGATTTGGCTGCGCTGATTATAGGTTGCCCCATTCTCGATCTGTAAAATAGCCATATTGTCCTTGTTCGGGTGTGGATTATTGCCAGCACGAAAAAATTTACGGTAAGTTTATGGAGTTACAGTAGATTTATTTGCTATCTTAGCATGACCTATGCTAATGTCGATCGTAATAATAACGGTAAATAGATAGGAAAATAGTAGTAGTCGATCTAAACACCATCATCACAAGTAATAAATTCTTATGGTTACAAGAGTCACAACTAGAGAAAGTCGTCAGTTACAAAGTAATAGTTTAGACTCAGCAGTTAACCAGCCTCAGCCGCTCCAAAGCGTATCGGTTGATTCGGCACGGAATCTGGGCAATACCAACAACACCATCCCCCAGATGGCGGGGATTACACCGCGCTGGCTGTTACATTTTTTGCCGTGGGTGCAAGTATCGACAGGGACTTATCGCGTCAATCGCACCAAAATCGTCCTGAAACAGTATCCCAAGGTGCCAGTCCATAACAACAATGGCTTCTCGACGATCGCGCCAGAAGACTTGCGGGTGATTCCGATCCTGTCTAGCTTGGCAGAAACTGAGGCATTATCGATCGCCAACAGCTTCCAACCAGAGCATTTTGCACTGGGAGAAACGCCAATCGTTCAAGGGCAAGCCAGCGACAAGTTTTACATCGTGATTCAGGGTTCCTTAGAAGTCCTCACCGAGGGAGATCGCGGTGAAAATTTGCGGGTAGCGATACTCTCGGCTGGAGACTATTTTGGGGAGGATAATTTATTTAATGACGCACCCAGCGATGCTACTGTCAGAACGCTAACTGCTTGCGATGTCTTGGCAATTTCCCGTAGTAGTTTCGAGCAAGTCATCAATCAGTCGCCAGAACTACTAGAGCAGTTGCGCCAATCGATCGCCGAACGCTCGGTGCTGGAGTCTTTCCTGAATATCTATGGGGAAGAAAAAGTAGCTTTGACAGCCGATTATGAAGGGGAAATTGAGGTACCCACTTCTTATATCGACTATGAAGAAGAACCCCGCGAATACGATCTGAGCATCGCTCAAAGTGTCTTGCGCGTACACACGCGAGTGACAGATATCCATAACGAACCGATCGATCAATTGCGCGAACAATTGCGCCTAACGATCGAAGGCTTGAAAGAACAGCAGGAATGGGAAATTATCAACAATCCTCACTATGGATTATTGAACAATGTCTCGCCCTTAATGCGCGTCAAACCCCGCTACGGCCCACCTACACCCGACGATTTGGATGAAATGATCTCCCGCGTCTGGAAAAAGCCCGCCTTCTTCCTCGCCCATCCTCGCGCGATCGCCGCGATCGGACGAGAATGCACCCGCCGAGGCGTTCCCCCCGCAACTGTCAATCTATTTGGAGCCACCTTCTTGACTTGGCGCGGTTTACCGATCGTCCCTTGCGACAAATTGGAAGTCAAAAACCGCAACGGTAATCCCTACGGAACGGGTACGACAAATATTCTCCTGGTACGAGTGGGTGAAGAAAATCAGGGAGTTGTCGGCTTACATCAAATTGGCATTCAAGGTGAACAACTGCCTAGTCTGTCGGTACGGTTTATGGGGATCGATGTCCATGCACTCGCGTCTTATTTGTTGACTCTCTACTTCTCTTGCGCTGTACTGACTGACGATGCCCTAGCCGTTCTAGAAAATGTCGAAGTAGGCTACTACCATGACTACCAATATGTCCAATTCTAATCATTCTAATGGCAATAATGGGCATCACCCCTTACCAGGGGTGACGGTAGTAGATCCGAGTATCATCCAAGCGATGGCAAATCAATTTTATACTGCCCTGCCTACCGAGCGAGTTGTAACGCCTACAGCCGATAGTTTTGGCACCGTGCCCCAGCCCAGCAGTCAGATCCCGACAAATGGTTTCGGCACAGTGCCCCAATCGAGCAGTCAGATTCCGACAAATAATGGTGTAGCCTTACTGGGAAATACTCCAACTCCAACCTCTGCCAGTATTCCTAATAGTCTGAGTAACGATCCTTTAACCGCGATCGCTCAACAACTTTACTGTCAAATGCGAGGGAGTGTCGATTCCCAGTTACAACAGGCGTTAGCGGGGTTAACACCCAGCCTAACACCGCCGAGTAATCTCGCTACCCCATCGGGATTGCCAACGGCAACGACACCGCCGAGTAATCTGGCTACTCCGTCGGGAATCCCAACGACAACGACACCGCCGAGTAATCTGGCTACTCCATCATCGAGTCATCCAGTAAGTATCCCGACAGGGAATTTACCAAGCGATCTATTTGACATCGATGCCATTAGCCGACTCGTGCGAGATCTTTCTGGGCAAATTCCGGCTATTTCCAAAATTCCTAGTCCAGTCGGATCGATCGATGTTCCACATCCTCAAGCCCTAGTACCAGGGAGTGAAGCCGAAGTGCAACGGGGGATAGAACCGGCAACACCAGCATCATTGCGCTCGGCAACAGAGAGAAGCTTCAACTTTACCTCTACGGGCGAACCCTTTGATGTCCATGTCATCCGGCGTGATTTCCCGATCCTACATCAACAGGTGAACGGTCGTCCGCTGATTTGGATGGATAACGCCGCTACCACCCAAAAGCCCCAAAGTGTCATTGATAGTCTGTCTCGCTTCTACGAGCGCGACAACTCAAATATTCACCGTGCCGCTCACACCCTCGCCGCTCGTGCTACTGATGCCTACGAGGGCGCGAGAGAAAAAGTACAGCGATTTTTGGGAGCTGGTAATGCCTCAGAAATCGTCTTTTTGCGGGGTACAACCGAGGCGATTAATTTAGTCGCGAATACGTTCGGGCGTAAGTATATTCGGGCGGGGGATGAGATTATCCTCTCCACCCTCGAACATCATGCCAATATTGTCCCCTGGCAAATGTTAGCACAGGCAACGGGGGCGGTAATTAAAGTAATTCCGATTAACGATCGGGGTGAAATTAACATGGGGGAATATACTCGCCTGTTAAATTCGCGCACGCGGATTGTCTCGATTACCCAAGTTTCCAATTCCTTAGGAACAGTCGTTCCCGTCGCGGAAATGACACACCTCGCCCACCGACATGGAGCGCGGGTACTGGTAGATGGTGCCCAAGCAGTTTCCCACATGCCGATCGATGTTCAGGCGATCGGGTGTGATTTTTATGTGTTCTCTGGGCACAAACTCTTTGCCCCCAGTGGGATTGGTGCCCTGTATGCCAAACAGGAATTGCTCGAAGATCTGCCCCCGTGGCAAGGTGGCGGCAGCATGATTCGTCATGTCACCTTCGAGGAAACCATCTACAGCGATCCACCTGCGAAATTTGAAGCGGGAACGCCGAATATCGCCGATGCCGTGGGGTTGGGCACCGCGATCGACTATGTTACACGATTGGGGATGTCCAATATCGAACGATACGAACATGAAATCACTGCCTATGCCACCGAGCAATTGGCGCGGATTCCAGGGTTACGCCCGATCGGGACTGCCCTGAATAAGGTGAGCGTGCTCTCGTTTATTTTGGACGATATTCCCACCGAGAAAGTGGGGCAGATGTTGGCACAGGAGGGAATTGCCGTTCGGGCTGGGCATCACTGCGCTCAACCGAGTCTCAGACATTTTGGTTTAGCCACCACAGTCCGCCCGTCTCTGGCTTTTTACAACACCCGTGCGGAAATTGACAGGCTGGTGGAGGTAATCAAAAACATCCGTCATCGATGATGCGATCGACCTAAATTCCCCTAAAAGATACGGTGTACATATAAGTCGGTTAGACTTCTTTTCGAGATCTGAATCCCCCTAAATCCCCCTTAAAAAGCGGATGCGCGTTCGTCGGGAAACCCGACGGATTAGCGCACCAAGCAGGGGGACTAAGATCCGGATCTTAGCCCCCTTTTTAAGGGGGTTTGGGGGATTTACCCACCGTAAGCGGAGCAATTAGACTTTTCAGACATTCTCTAAGCAGGGAAATTTGGATTGTTATTAAGAATCTAAATCAAAGATAACTATAAATTAAACTTTGATTTTTCGTTAACAAGCTGACTTACGGTTTGCATATTATTTTAATTTAGTATTTACTGCTATGAATAACAGCCACTCTTTAACCGAAACACATCAACATCTTCAAACATCTCAACCTTCCATCTCCCTAGATAACATCCAACCTAGACCGCCTGCAAACCCGATCGAAGTCGCGATCGCCGATTGGCAAATCATTAAACAGCACGATCCATCCGCTCGAAATTGGTTAGAAATCCTATTTTGTTATCCTGGGTTTCAAGCCATATCTTGTCATCGATTCGTACATTGGTTGTATCGATTAAAATTGCCATTTATCCCCCGATTTATTGCGAGTTTAAATCGATTTTTTACAGGAATTGAAATTCATCCTGGTGCGACAATTGGCAAAGGGCTATTTATCGACCACGGTACGGGAGTAGTAATTGGGGAAACTGCGATTCTTGGTGATGGAGTGGTCATCTATCAAGGCGTAACCCTCGGCGGTACGGGCAAAGAAACGGGCAAACGCCATCCAACTCTGGGAAATAATGTTTTAGTGGGCGCGGGAGCCAAGATTTTAGGCAATATTAATATCGGTGATAACGTCAGAATTGGCGCGGGTTCGGTAGTCTTGAGAAATGTCCCTAGCGATTGTACTGTCGTCGGCATTCCAGGGCGAATTATTCGTAATGGTAGTCGCTCGATCGATTCAGCCCAAAATTGGGAATATTTACCAGATATCGAAGCTGAGGTTATTAGTAAGTTATTCGATCGAATTAAGAGTTTAGAACAGCAAGTTCAATCCCTCAATACCCAACTTCATCCCGCGATCGAAGGGCAAATAGCAACCTCACCGATTCAAGATGTAAATGTAACTGATAAAGCGATCGAAGATTTTCTGTATGGTGCCGGAATTTAATCGGTAATAGGTAATAGCTCGTAATCGGAGATATTAAAAAATATCATCTAAATTATGCAATTTTTTTTCGATCGCTATTGGGTAGAACTAAACCGTCTGACAAGCCGCGTCGATCCGATCGAGTCCGCGATCATCTTGCCAACGAACGTACCTATCTGGCTTGGATGCGAAGTGCTGTCTCGCTGATGGGTTTTGGTGTTCTGATTGTGCGGCTCCGGACTCTGCGACCACCTCTGGCTCCACAGCCGCCTGGAAATGGCTGGAAGCTAGGTTTAGGGTTTGCGCTAGTAGGCTTGGTGATGGTACTGCTCTCGACTCAACACTACTTCGCGGTTCGCTATGACATCGATGAAGACACTTACGAACCAGCAGATCGCTGGGTCTTACTTACAAGTATTGCAATTTTGTTTTTAGGGATCGGAGTCATTTACTACGTCTTTACGGTACCCCTGGATTCTTTGAGTTCCATCTTAATTGAATAAATACCTGGCCATAAAAAGCTATAGAAAGTTATTCGATTAGAAAGCTAACATCTTTAATTCATGTCGATCGTTTTGATAAATAACCATAACTCAGCGATCCAACGATCGTTGCCAACACGAATAAAACCGGATTCCAACTGCCGAAAATCAATCCAGTAATCGCTGGCCCTGGACAGTATCCAGAGATCCCCCAACCGATCCCAAAAATAGCCGCACCTAGTACTAGTGGCGCATCTATATTTTGTTGTTTGGGCAAGTAAAATTTCTCCTCATAGACTGGTTTAGGTAGACGCAAAACAAACCGAAAGGCAACTACAGTGACACCCACAGCCCCACCCAAGACAAATAATAGTGTCGCATCCCAATTACCCGTGACATCCAGAAATCCCAACACGCGCGATCGATCGACCATTTGAGACAAACTCAAACCTAGACCGAATAAGATTCCAGCCATTAAAGCAAGCAAATTTTGTTTCATTGACAATCTTCCAGTTAAATCGAGGCAAGTAGATGGTGGGTAACAAAAACTGTAATCATCGCCGTTCCTAGAAACGTAATTACAGCAACCAGAGATCGCCATGAGAGCCGACCTAATCCACAAACACCATGACCGCTCGTACAACCATTACCCATCCGCGTCCCAAACCCGACCAGCAAACCGCTACTGAGCATTATCCACGGAGTGAATTCAGCTTGAGGGATCGCCCCTGGGACGAAGATATAAGCGTAAATAGCTCCACCGCCTAACATCCCTAGTAGAAATAGCAACGACCACACTCGATCGAATCTAGATTCGATCGCGTTGTTGAGGATGCCAGATATCCCTGCAATCCGCCCATTGAAAGCCAGCAAGATGGTTGCACTCGTACCAATTAATACTCCTCCTCCCAAGGCGTTTAGCCAATTAGACATCGATCTTTCAGCCTCCCAGTCAGTACGATAATTTAATTATTGTAATCGATCGCCGATGACGATCGATTACAATAACAGTATCCCTACCGAATTACAGTAATATCATTATTTTAGCCCTAATCAAAATTTAGGAAAACTCCAATAACTATGAAAATTGCCAATAACATTACAGAATTAATCGGTAAAACGCCACTGGTGCGACTCAATCGCATTCCCCAGGCAGAAGGCTGTGTGGCGGAAATTTTAGTCAAATTGGAAGGGATGAATCCCGCCGCCTCAGTCAAAGATCGGATTGGGGCGAGTATGATCCAAGCAGCAGAAGCCGCTGGACAGATCGAACCGGGCAAAAGCATCATCGTCGAACCAACTTCTGGCAATACCGGAATTGCCCTGGCAATGGTCGCAGCAGCTAAGGGTTATCGCCTGATCCTGACGATGCCCGAAACCATGAGTTTAGAACGCCGCGCCATGCTCAAAGCCTACGGCGCACAGTTGGAATTAACTCCAGGGGTTGAGGGGATGAAGGGGGCGATTCGCCGTGCTGAGGAAATCGTCGCGGGATTGCCCAATGCTTTTATGCCTCAGCAATTCAACAATCCTGCCAATCCTAAAATTCACCGCGAAACTACCGCTGAAGAATTGTGGGCAGATACCGATGGTGCGATCGATATCATCGTCGGCGGGGTCGGTACTGGCGGTACGATTACTGGTATCGCTGAAGTTATCAAGCTCCGCAAACCGAGTTTTAAAGTTGTGGCTGTCGAACCGATAAATAGTCATGTCTTGTCTGGGGGCAAACCAGGAGCGCACAAAATTCAAGGAATTGGGGCGGGATTCGTACCAAAGGTACTGCGGACAGATCTCATCGATGAGGTAATTCAGGTGACAGATGATGAAAGCATTAACTTCGGTCGTCGGTTAGCCAGAGAAGAGGGGATACTGTCGGGGATTTCGTCGGGAGCGGCTTTGTGGGCAGCGATTCAACTTGGCAAACGCCCAGAAAATGCTGATAAGCTAATTGTGTTTATTCAACCTAGTTTTGGCGAACGCTATCTCAGCACGGCGTTATTTCAAGATTTACCAGATGTTGAAGTCGTTAAGTTGCCTTCGCTGGCTGGGGTATAGCGGAATGTAGACTATAATTGACCTGCTGTAGGTGTGGTAGTTAAAATGCGGAATATCTGGGCATTTGCTTGGGGTGCTTTGGTCGGAGTCCTCGGCGGGCTAATTGGTTTGGGTGGTGCAGAGTTTCGCTTACCTGTTCTAGTCGGCATTTTTAACTATCGAACCCTACAAGCGATTGTAGTCAATCTCATCGTCAGCTTAGTCACCGTGACGTTTTCATTCATCTTTCGGAGTGGCATTGTTGGTCTGGAGAATGTTGTTGCAAACGGGGCAACGATCGTCAATATTCTGGCAGGTTCTCTCATCGGCTCTTATCTTGGCGTTAACTATGCAACTCATGTCAACGAACGAGTATTAAATCGAGTTATTGTAGTTTTCCTGATTTTGTTAAGTATTATCCTAATCGGGCATAATTTCATTTTCAGTTTTGGCAGTTTACAACTGCCAATCCTTTTAAAAATCAGTTTTGGGTTTATCGCCGGAATTTTTATTGGGATATTCAGCAGTATGCTCGGCGTTGCAGGTGGTGAGTTGATTATTCCAACTATTATTTTATTGTTTGCGGTTGATATTAAATTAGCAGGGAGTTTAAGCCTTGCAATTAGTATGCCAACAATTATGATGGGTCTATTCAAATACAAAAACCAGCAAAGACTCAACCAAGTCAAATTAGAGCGAGGGTTCACCGGTTGGATGGCATCTGGCTCGATTTTGGGCGCATTTATTGGCAGTAGCCTGTTAGGATATGTATCAAGTTCGCTGCTGTACTCGATCTTGGGTACAATTTTGTTGTTGTCAGCATTGAAATTAGCAAGGCATCAGCCAGCCACCTCAGATTAGACTGTGCTTCGACTCTAAGGCTCAAGGCTCAATGCTGGCAAGTCCCTAATCATCCACAGCTACCATCACATCGCTAGATTTAATCGTCACATAAGCGTACCTACCTACTGTCAATTGCAATGCCTCGGCTGAAGATCGAGTAATCGTAGACACCGCCTCAACATTTGGGGCAATTTCGAGCAAAATCTCCGCGCTAATACTCCCCAATTTTACCTGTTTGACGATCGCGGGGAAAACGTTACGGGCACTGACACGCATTGTCCGAATTTCTAGATTGCGGTTGAGTGGTGGATTTGGTGGATTTACAGTCATCTCTAGATCGACTATTTCTCGATTTAAACCCCGCACCAATTCGCGCAGGACATCAGTTTTCGATCGATGTGTTCGATCGCAATAGCTTTCTAGCAACTGTCGCTCGGCTTCGGGTAATTGAAATGTAATCCAACCTTGGTCTTTACGCGGCACAATTGACTACCAACTTAGTTGGTAATATTTTGACATAGAGTTGGTAGTTATTCAAATAATTAGAATAGTCGTTAAAAATATCCCAACTATGCGCGTAAAGTCTTGGCATGGATTGTTAAGCTTTGTGGTAACAATCCTCCTAATTGTGTCTGCCCGACTCACTACGACTGCTCTACAGCCCCAGCAGATCGCCGCTCAGTCCCCAGCACCAACATCGACAATTTTAGTCGCCGCCGCCGCCAGCCTCCAGAGAGCTTTCCAAGAAGTTACGCCGATTTATACCAAAGCAAACCCTAATCAGATAGTTAACTATAGCTTCGCCGCCTCTGGGGTCTTAGAACAACAGATCGCGCAGGGGGCACCTGTTGATGTATTTATTGCGGCTGCTGATAAGCAAATCAATTCCTTGCAAAGCCAAGGGCTATTGGTATCGGGAACTCAGAAAACTTTATTGACAAATCAATTAGTTTTGGTCGCACCCAAGCAATCGAAGGTAGCTTTGACTAGCTTTAAACAACTCACCGATCCAGCAATCAAGCGCATCTCGATCGGCGAACCTCGAACCGTTCCAGCAGGGCAATATGCAACCGAAGTTTTTAAAAATCTCGGCATCTTAGAACAAATAAAATCTAAATTTGTGCTGGGTAATAATGTTAGGTCTGTTTTAACTACTGTAGAAACAGGTGATGTCGATGCAGGGATTGTGTATATTACCGATGCCAAAAGTTCAGATAAAGTGAAGATAGCGGCAATTGCTGATGAAAAATTGCATTCGCCAATTCATTATCCGATCGCAGTTTTAAAGTCCAGTAAATCGCTAGCTGGAGCTAGACAATATGCTGAATTTCTATCGAGTAAAGCGGCACGAGCTGTATTTAAAAAATATGGGTTTGGGATTCCCAAATCTTAACCGAAGATTGAATGTTAATCCCCGATCTATCGCCGCTGTGGATTTCGCTAAAAGTATCGCTACTAGCGACGATCGTTACCTTTGGACTAGGCACGATCGTCGCTTATAAAATGTATCATTATCGCGGTAAGGCTCGATCGCTCATTGAAGGATTACTAATTGCGCCGCTAATTTTGCCGCCAACTGTTGTCGGCTTCGTACTACTGGTTTTACTGGGCAAAAATGGTATTTTGGGACAGATGCTCGCACAATGGCATCTGCAATTAGTATTTACATGGTATGCCGCAGTTTTAGCTGCGATCGTCGTATCATTTCCCTTAATGTACCGCGCTGCATTAGGCGCATTCGAGCAGATTGATTCTTTGCTATTAGATGCTGCCAGACTAGAAGGTGCATCAGAAATAACAGTGTTTTGGTATATTGCTCTGCCCCTAGCAATTCCTGGTATTCTCGCAGGTACGATCTTGGCATTTGCGCGGGCATTAGGTGAATTTGGTGCAACATTAATGATTGCTGGAAATATCCCAGGGCAGACACAAACGATGCCGATGGCAATTTATTTTGCTGTTGAGGCAGGCGCAATTCAGGAAGGATGGTTTTGGACGATTATTGTTGTCTGTATTTCTTTGGTGGGAATTATTCTCGTCAACTCTTGGAAAGTTTAATTAACCTTTGAAAGGGTTGGTCTACAAAGCTGCTTGACTTTCGGTACCAACCTCAAATCGGCAATCCGTTGGCGGAGCCTCTTCTCGGAACGAGACGCTACGCGAACGGAACGAGAATCGCGCGTATGCTACACACAATAAAACATAGCCAGTGGCAATTTGGGCTGGTTTGAGACAGCGTTCGCCAGATCGATCGACTTCGCCAGCAATTAGTTTGGCAGCACAAGTGATGCAAGCACCATAACGGCAACCAACAGGTAAACGCAAACCAGATTGTTCGTTGGCATCGCCTCTCCATCGGAGAATCGCATCTAAAATCTGGACATCAGGAGCGACATCAATTTCGATGCCGCCCCGATTTACCAACTCAACTCGATATGTATCCATCTAGATCCAAATATCTGAAGTACAATCACCGCCAGGATAGCGCATCTCATGGGCACGAGCGGCACCTTTAGGTTCGCGCCCAAAATCGATGTGAAAATCTTCGTTAATTGAGAGTCCTCCCTTGTCGATATCGCAATCAATTTGCAACATATAACCCACATTCCGCACTTCGGAAAAGTAGCATCAAAAAAGCCTAATTTTGCGTCACGGCAATCAGTGAGTTACGATCGGTAGTATCGTCAAACTGTCGAGTCTTCGTGACTAGTATGTGTCGTAAAAGTTGAAGTGCGGAATGTGGGATATAAGATCCAGTTTTATTCATGTCTGGATAAAATTGATTATCCCAGGTGCTAAATAGCGAACTGGTGACATACAGCCGCTTGCCATCCAAGCTCAACTGGAGCATTTGGGGGCCACCCGATAGCTTTTGCCCCTTAATTTCACCACCTTGCCCCAGCAAGCCCCCACACCAGACTTGCCCGACTAACTGGGGATGTGCGGGATCGGTGATATCATACTGGCGAATATCTCCATGCAGCCAGTTGGAGAAATAGAGATAGCGATCGTCTAATGAGATTAACAAATCTGTAATCAGCGATGGTACGGGAAACGCCCAACCTTCAAGATCGACAGGTGCTACATCGATCGCTTTATTGACTTCCCAGTTGCCGTTATTTTGATGCCAGTGCCAAATATTACTACTCAGCGAGGCACCGACATAGCCGTGAGTACTATCGGGATCGTGATGAAAGCGCACTTCCAAGGGAATTAAACCCTCCGCACTCAAATCGACACTATGAATTAGCTCGTGTTTTTGCCAATCCCAAAAGTGCAGGTGTTGACCATAATTTCCCGCTGAGACATCATTGAGATCGAAGCCAGGATAGAAGGTTTTGGGTGCTGCCCACTCGCTGCTAACCATCACGTAATTAAATTAATTGATAATTGATAATTGATAATTGATAATTGGGTTTCTAGGATG
>ENA-OFCX01000298-OFCX01000298.1-metagenomes-genome-assembly--contig:-NODE-298-length-27584-cov-5.074721_pt1 | contig 27584 bp, 23 predicted proteins | sample MGYA00153384_OFCX01 | MGnify analysis MGYA00153384
ATCCCCAATCAACCCGCCCAAGTTTCTCTTGAATCTCGGGGTTTGTTGTCTTAACCAACTGAGCCACTTCTGTCCATTGCTTCGCCTAAATTTGCGTCATCACATCACCTATCGATCCCGGCAACATCAGAAAGCAAAAATTTGCTTGCAACCGCTGTGTTTTGAGGTTGCGCCGGGACAAACATACCGTAGAGTGAATTTATCGCAACTACCTAACCACAACGATGAAACACAATCGCACTCCCCTCTTTACGGCTCTTGCGCTGGCATCGCTCTCCGCGGCAACTGAGGCCGCACAACCGCCGATCGTGGCGACCGAATGGTTCCCATTGGTGAACGGCGCCATCATCGAATACAAAAACGATGCGGTAGTGTCGTCAACCACCGCGCGCGTCACCGTGACCACCGGGCAGACATTTAACGGCGTCGTCGATGCGACGTCGTGGAAACTGTCTTTGCCGTGTGATGCGACGACTGGCAAAGGCGACTGGGCTGTTGTAAACCCCAACAAGGGAGGCGGCAACTGCAGTCAGAGTTACGAGCGATTTATGTTGCACACTGCGACTGGGCTAGTGTCGCTGGGCGATCGCACCAGTTTCCTGAACTACGGATACGGATCCGACAATTGGGTTCCGTACGTACGGGAGTCGAAATATGCGAATCCGTTTGCAAGCATCATCCTCAAAAACGGATTTACCCCTGGGGAGTATGTGTATCGCGCGGCAATTCCTGGCTTTTCGTCTGCGGGGTACACGCTGGTACGCGGCGTCACTGGCATGGCGTGGGGGGCGAGCGGAACCACAGCTACCTCGACCTACTCGCCAGCTGTCACTGGATCCAAAACTGTGTCCGGCTTCGAAAATTTCCGGGACGTCGGCGTCTACGCGGCAAAGGTCACGTATGGTGCGACCCTGCCCACGTTGTACGTAGAAGACGCGACACTCGATACCCGTTCATCATTCGCTCCGAGCCAACTGCGTTATCAAACCTGGAGCTACGCGAAAGGGATCGGACCGGTGGTGATTACAACCGGCGATTACTTAACGCCAGCCTCCGGCGCAGCCAACTTCAATGCCAACGGGCCCGGCGACAATATGTTGGAAACCTTCGTGATGACCCGGCACAACCTGCCGGGATGCCCGGGCTATGACGCGACGCTGCCCCCGCTGCCAACGAATTCAGGCAACGACTGCGCGAAGTTCTACACCACGCCCGCGCCTGCGATCAAAACCATGGCCGAGTATTACAACGCGAAGTTTGACTACTACTTCATCACGTCGAGCGACGGCGACAAGGCGATTCTGAATACGTTGCCGGATTGGGCGCTCACCGGCAAGAGCTTCAACACGCTGGCGAGTGCCGACGCGGCAGCCAGACCCTTTACCCGTTACTACTTCGATCAGATCGCAAAAAATCGAAGCCGGGGATCGCACTTTTACACGCTACTCGACGAGGAGGTAAGCGCGCTCAACGGGCTCAACCCAGGCAACACCAACACCCCGCGCTTACCTATCAATGAAGGCGTGGACTCCTACGCGTATTTGCCAGCGGTTCAAGGGGTCGGTGGTTCGTGCAGTGCAGGGCTCGTTCCGGTGTATCGACTGTTCCGAGGCAATACCCGCTTCCCGGACGACCCAAATCATCGCTTCACCACCGACAAAGCGATCTACGACGATTTTGTCAGTCGTGGATGGGATGGCGAAGGCGTGAAGCTTTGCGTGCCGCCTAATCCCTGATTACGCGTGTTGTTCCGCCTGCCCGGCACCTCGAGGGTGCCGGGCATTGTCGCCCAGTCTTCCACCGTTCACTCCGCCTCCATCGCTTGGTGGCGACATTAAGGAAATCAGAATGAAAACGATGCGTCTCCTGCAGGGCTTTGCGTTGTCGCCCGCTCTATCGGTTCTAGCGCTGGCGAGCGCCGCGCCGACCCATGCGCAGACCATTAGCCGATTCGACGGATGCCCGGGCGTTGGCGTATTGGGAATTTTGAATTTGCCTACCCACGCATCCAGTGCGCGCCTGCCTGTGGGTGATCCTGCCCACGGCGGTAACTATGTCCTTGCGCTCGATGTTCCGGAGTACGTATCGTCAGGGGGTGACCTTGCCACGCTCGCCGTGGCACTCGATAGCTACGCCACATCGACGTTGGTCGTGAGTATCTGAAGGCACAAGTGCGACATCTCCGAGAGCGCGGTCTGGTCATCATTCCCCGACTACGTCGGTGCGAATCTACCGCAACGCGCGTCGGTCGCACTTGGCTTAGGGAAGACGAGCAACGCGCCACTAAAGCTTGCGAGTGGTCGATGGTACGTGAATGTGAAAAACTTTACGCCAGATGAAGCGGAGGCGGCAGATTACAAATTTTCGGTGGCGTGGATGCCTTCGCGCTGACCGCTAGCCTTACCTTTCTGCGGCGTCGAGCAGAAAGCCTGCATTGAACATCACCCCGCGCATTCCCCTTCCTAGGCCGCTGCGTGCGAAGCACGCACTCAGGCCACCAAGTCAAAGTCCTTGACCCGCGAAACCCCTGCCACAACCTCGATAGAAACTTAGCGGTGGGACTTCATATGAGGCACCGGGAGCGCTGGACGGGCGGCACGCCGCAGACGCCTCGTTCCGAACGGTGTTAACGAAATTCCTGCGCCTTGACCGTCACGATAGAGCCGGTGTTTGTTGAACTCATCCGGACGTTGACATAGTACTTCGCGCCGGCCACCAAATGGCATCGCTGTTGTGTGACCGTGTTGTCAACGTCAACCATGAACATCGTAGAGCCGGTCAACGGGCTTGAACACTCTTTGGACAGCGTTGTCGCGAAGTCTCCTGCGCACGGCGAAATGGAAACATCCTTGCCGTCAATGTAGTTGTCACTGGTCATTTCAACGCGTGCCACCTTGAGTCCGACTCGCGGGGAAAACATCCAGGCGAATACGGCTCCGTTGAGAAGTGTCGCGGTCACAGGGGTTCCGACTTGATCAACCGTCGACTTGGTCAGTTTTGTCGGCTCCTGATAGCTGGTAGGGCAGGCCGCGGGCAACACCGATCCTGTTGGTGGAGCTGGAGGCGCAGGTACGGGGGGATTCGGGGGAGGCGGAGGGGGAGGCGGTGCAGAGGTGCCCACGGTCATCGTGGCCGACGCCAGCATCCCACTGCCCGCTGCATTGACGCCCTTCACCGTAAACAGGTACGTGCCTGCAACGCTCGGAGCAGTGGTCAGGACAGAGGGCACCGACGTTGAACTCGGGATTCCTGGTCCAGTCCACAAGTATGAGGTTGCAGCGGGCGCACAAGTCGCTTTGAAGATCACGACTTCTGAGGCTGTGACGTTGGTGCTACTGGGCGTCAAAGTACACGTGGGCACTTGAGCGTTCGCTTTGGAAGCAAGGACGCCCAGCGCCAGTGCTATGCATGTTTTGATGTGCATGTTGACTACCTGATATCGACTTCACCGCGATGCGGATAGAGCGCGGGGTACTGTTTGTTGGCGCCGCTCATGCTAGTGAGCTGAAAGCCAATGACGGGGAGTCCAACATACGCGACGTCGGTGCGAACTTTCACCGTTGCATTTGGCGAGATAATAGTTGTTACTGCGCCCTTGGTTGACAGCAAGGCGGTTCCGAAGCTGAGCCGTGCATTGCCGTCAGCCCCCGGCAAGGTGCCGGCACGATAGGCGTTGCTCGATGCGATCGTTGCACCGCCAGTTCCAAAGTTAATCACAGAGGATTCCCAACACATTTGGTTGGGCGCGCCGCCACCCCTCAACGAGGTGGTCACGATACCCGCCTCTGCGTCCCATCCCTCGAGATTTGCTGTGTGGCAGGAACCCGCCGCCGTGAGATCGGATGGAAATAGACGCACCTGGTTTGTGCCTCGAAAGTAGTAGCTCTTCGTCGGCATAGTGACTACCCAAGACGAGGTACCGCCAATGTTGGCGTTAGTGGTGTACGTGTTTTGAACATAGCCGCGGGACAACACCGCTGAGACGGGATCAACCGGTACGGATGCACTCCCCGTTGACCAATCCGTCATAACGAGACCAAGGCGTCGGTCGAAGACTAAGGATATCTTCGGGTTGACGTGCGTCAAATTCGGATTGATCGATCCTGGCTCAAACCAGACGGGCTGATTCTTGGCGAAGTTTTCAAGCGCGGTGGCGGCGTAGCCGTAGGAGGTACCGGAGTTCGGAGTGATGAGGTAGCCCTGACCTGACAATCCGCCACTGCCCACGATAATGTCACGAGGTAAAGTGTCCGAGCGTAGGGAGGTGCAGTCGTTCGGAATTCCTGCGCGATGAGTGATGGCCGCCTCGCTCGGGGAGCCCGGCAATATATCGGCCATTTCGATGATCTCGGCATATCCTTCCATGGTGCGGTCAAGCGTGCCTGCGATCGGGTCACTTCGGTAAGCGTAATCAACAAATGCCTGCCCTTCAACCGGAATGGGCGGCGTTGTGCAGGAGCGATCTAAGGTCTTGATGATGGCACCGACACCCGAGGTTGCCGCGCCGATGGCCACCGCCCATTGATCGTGCGCCGACAGGTACAGATTGAAGTCAAGCACCTCTTTCGAAGCTTTGCCTTCGATGAATCGCACTTTAAGCGCTTTCGCTCGATCAGTGTGATTGACTACGGTGATTACACTCACCGTTCCGCCACGAGCGGTGTAGTAGGGATAGAGCAGCGCCTGACCAATACCATTTTCTGAGAGATGAACCGCCTGAGCGGAAAGGCAGACCGACGAGGCAAGCAACATTGCCGCACGCCTCGCCAGAGCAGTTACCGACAGTCGCTCAATCCTGGCCGTAGGTGAACATTCGAAAATTGACATCAAGTACCTCGCAAAGTGTGCGCCCTAGTATCGAGCCACTATCAGGCGTTGCTTGTTCAAAACCATTACAGATTTCGCTAGCGTTCGCCTGAAGAGAAACAAACACACCTGAAGGGGTTGTTACTAGGGGTGCCCTTCGCGAACGACTTTGCCGTCAAGCTCAAGATAGATGAGCCTGCAAACGGCCTTACCTACGCTCGAAGACAACAATGAAGGACTCGGCATGCACGAAGGCTCATGCTCGTTCTTCTTTACACATTTGCAGAAACGCCCTCGCCAATCCGATGCCGTCCGACGGAATCCAGTGCGAATTGCTGCCGTGGAATACGTGTTTTCGGCGCAATAGCACCTTTTAAAACGATAGTTCGGGACGAGTTTTACGGTATGGCATACCGTGAGCCGTGAAGTAGTTGGTTCAACTCAGGCTTTGCGCCTTGAGCGAAGGCAGCGCAATGGTCGCCCACGTCCAGAATCTCGTTAAAAGCGCGATAGCAATCATCCACATCGGCCAGGTCATAACCACCGGCAACCAAGGCAAAACTAACAGCGCACCGACCACGTTAGCAATCAGAAAATGGGTCGCTAGATGAAAATTAGCAGGCGACACATACGTCGTTCTCGCGGTGTTGATCTGACGCTTGCCCAAGCCCTCATTGACTCCGACAAAGAGCCCGATCAGAGCCAAGAGATACCAGTGCTGGTTAACTTCCCAGCGATAAATCGCTCGTAAGATTCCGTCCCAGAAATGACGGACGTATTCATGAGCCCAGCCACCGTCATACACATCGACGAACTCATTGTTTGGCCCAGTTCTTTTGCCGACAGGTTTTGGAGCCGCTAAAGCCACCGTGGTTTGATAGGCCCCTGTGCGGACAAACAACCAGTTGAATCGATCTTGGGCGTTGCTCAGGTATCGTGAATGTCGCTCCTCACCATAGAAAGATCGGTTCACTTCGATTTCGCGCGCTGCAGAAAACCAACCGTCATTCGGCAAAATCGGAAATGAGCAAATCAGGAATAGTGTCACCAAGAAGTAGATCCCGATGTGCCGGAAAAACAGCATTGGACGCTCCTAGTCAGCTACATCTTCAGTCGCCTCAACTGCATTTTCTGACGTTCGAATGAAGAACTTGGCAAGTGTTGCCGGTAACACGCGCGCAGCAACAAGTTCTCTGGCCTGAGCGTCTGTCAAAGATCCCCGCGCCGCGCATGGCTCATCATATTGTTGAGCAAGCGGATAACGATCACAAAACTCGCTGATCGACTCCGCGAATGGCACCCAGCAGACAGATTCGTGCTCAATGTGCGAGGGCGAACAAATGCGAATCTGCAACAGCGTCGGAGTGGAGTACAGCAGTCCCTCAACAAAAGCAAGCTGGGGTCTCGCGTCGGAATCGTGAAGCGCGAGACGCTTGCACTTTTGAAACTTTTGGATGGCGAGCGCGAGGCAATCGACGATTAGAGGCCGCCCGCCCCTGACTTTCGAGGGAACCATCGATATGTATGCGCAAAATGGCTCAACGACATCCTCGAGGGAAGGATATTCGACAAAGACAGCGCGAATGTTGTCGAGAATATTGGCGTCTCGAAGAGCCTTGATCAGAGTGGGACTTTTCATGCTTCGTGGCTTCGTGGGTGATTGTCGAAATACGGCGTCTGCGGTTGGCTCCTCATGTCAGCCGCAGGGACAGTTCAGTCTTGTCAAGAACCCGCCAGATTTGCGGGCACTTTGTAAAAATTCTGTTTTTCGCATCGGTGAAGCAATCTGTTGGTGAGTATTGGAATGCGACACTTGGAAACTGTACCCCCGGCTACCATCGCAAAGAATTCCAAATTGCGAAGGCGCCCCAAAAGATCGGGGTGAACCAGTTTCCCAGCAGTTTTTTTGGTTGAATAGCTCACGCTTCCACGAAACTCAATTGCAGTTGCATCTGATTCTGTGCCCTGAGAACTAGAGATGCTCTGGTCATTGATGCGTGCTTCACCGAACTTTTCGCTGATGTACTTCACCGTTTCCATGTCTTGTACGCGCAGCGCGATCATGTTGTTCGCGTTGCCGAGCAATTGCAGCGCCTTTGACTTACTGCCAAGCTTCGCCTCAAAATCAGCGAGGGTCTGAACGGCAAAGAAAGTACGAAATCCTGCACCTCGACCTTGGTTGAGGATCATGATGAATTCATCGTTGACCACCTGCGACGCCTCGTCGACAAAGAGGCAAATCTTGACCCGGTCTCGTTCTGGGATTTTGTTGTAGATGTAGCCCGCCACTGCGGCCAGCTCTGCCAGAAGAATGGAGCCTATCGCCTGCCCCACCGTTTTGTTGGCAAGCGTGTTCAGACCAAGGTAGATCACCGCGTTCTCTTCAACCACTTGCCGCAGATCGTAGACGGGTCGCGGGTCATTGTCTGTCGGTTCAGGCGAGAGCACATCGCCTACCTCACCGGTGCACAACATTTGCAATATCGGCAGCAGGGACAGGATCATCTTGCCGTAGTGTTCTTTGCTGTGCTCATGACTGGAAATGAGTCCACCTAGAATTTCTTGCGTACGCTTGACCGTTCGCTCATCAAGGTGCGAGGCTGCTGTTACGTGGCTGTCGTAGTCAATCACGCCGGCAACAAGATTCGACACGACGTCGCTGCGGTGAGCGGCCAATCGCGGATCGTCGAGATACATGCTAACCATCGCATCGAGTGGCCCCAGTGTTTTGCCGCTGCCTTTTCCCGGAGATCCACCCTTTTGCGACGCAGCAAGGGTTCCGGACATAAGGGGCTGCAAATGGTTTTTCCAGTTTGATCCAAGCGCCTCCGCAAGCACGCGCTCTAACGCTTTTTGCAGAATAGGCCCGACACCGCCTTCGACAAACTGGTGAATCTTGCGCAGTGTGGGCTGTTCGCCGATCAGAAGCAGACCGTTGACGGCGCGGTCAATCGACAAGAACGCGAACTTGCCGAACGCGGTGTTGGCCTCCTCGCCTAAAAGTTGAGTGATTCGCGAAGCTATTTCAGACGGCAGACTCCAGTTTTTGATCGGATTGAGGCGGATACTCTTAGAGAGTTGCGCCAAATTGAAGTACAAGTACGGTCGATTCGCCACCCCAGACTCAAGACGGCAGCGCGCTTCCCAATCGGCATCAAATTTGGGATCCACCACAATGGTGACTGACCCCGAATGGATGGCCTGGGTAGTCAACACTTCGTACAGGCGGGTTTTTCCGGAGCCGGGCGCGCCAACGATTAGGGTGTGACCCGGCATCGCTGCCTCCGGAAAGAACACATTGCCGGGCTCAGTACCGATGGCATGAATGAAGCTTTGTCCAATGGGCGCAGCATCCTGAATCGTGTCACCGTAGACGCGCATTTCTAGAGATTTAATCCGTGCCTGCGCCCACTTGAAAAGTAACGATTCGTTGGCTTTCTGTTTGTCCCACCAACGAGAAATATGCCAGCTGTGTTTGGCCAATCCAGCAGAAAACAACATTGAATCTGCACGGTCGCGGGAGAGCATGTCGAGCGCCATCGCTGCGTGCGACGGTTGCCACTCGAAACCGTTTCCAATCCACCAAGAGGGAGCGGCCGTTTTCCCCAACGTGAAGTCGTAGGGCGCTTGCTTTGGTGTGAGCGACCACCCAGCGAACTGCCGAAATTTGAGAATGGGCATGAACAGCAACCGACTGGAATGAAGCTGCATCCGAAACGTCATAACGACTACCGCGCGCTGAAGCCAGTGCGCAAACAACAAGCCACAAGGAACGATCCAGATCAGGTGAATCCAGATTTTGGTCGACACGGCAAGTATGAAACACGCAACGGCAGCCAGCAACCAGCCGACGGCGATTCGCACTTCAGCAATCGGGCGGAACAGGTCATTAATCGTAGGTCGATAGGTCGCCATATCAGCGAGCCGCAGCCGGCTTCTCGTGTGCACCGACGGCATGTTCCCCTTCGTGGGTGATGAAGGCACCCATGCGGTGATCCACTATCAGAGAGGTGCTCGTTTTTTCGACAAGAAGCCCATGATGTTGCAAGTAGTCTGACACCTTGTTGTCATCGAGGCCGCGGCGAGTAATCATTTGACGTTGCAAGACAAATCCCTTGCCACCGTGGTCGATCCTCATTTTTTGTATGACAGGATCGCGAGCTTGAACATCGTCACGCAAACTTTGAAAGAATTCGCGAGCCCACGGCGCAAAATTTGCCATTAAATGGTTGATAACAATTTGCTCTTCGGATAATGGGGCGTCGAGGTTTGCAGCAATTATTTTGTGCGGAACAGGGTACGGCGCAATTTGCCCTGTCATCCGTGCGGACGCTATCACGCTCTGCAATTGAGACAACGCTGCCGTTTTTGGCGCTTGGAAAGTAGAGTTTGTGTGAGTTGCAAGCGCATTCACCAGCGAGGCCAATTCGGTTTGCCCTGCTGTGACACTTTGCGAGAGTTGCTGGGCAGAGCATGCAGGCAAAACGGTCGCCACCGCAGATGCACTTTTGTAATCAGCGACGGACTTGAGGCATGCGCGTCGAACGATCTGAACCAGCAACGCCTCGCCGGCGGTAGGTTGCGCATCAGGCATGATGGCGCTAACGAAATCGCGGGCGACGTCATGGGCTGAGATGTATTTCTGCGCGAACGGCAACAGTGCCATTGCACCAACCCAGGCGCCGTGGCTTGCACTAGGCACCCTTGATGCTCGTTGCAGCCACGTAACCGAGTAAGTGTCACCCAATGAAATATAAGAGCGTAGCGGTTCCAGAAGGCAATTCCACGGCGACTTGCTTCCCGAGACAACACGCACTTCGCGCGACGGAAACGCCAGCACGCAACTCAGCCCAGAAAGAAACGCGGCGTATTCGTACTGCGGCTGTAGAAGAGAACGCTCCTCATTTGCCGCCGTCGGAGCGAATATGGAGCTTGACGCAATTCGTGCCGCGTTCGTGGCAGTGACCAGTGCATAGGTAAGCGCGCCACCCTCCTCGGAGTAATACGACTGAGCAGCAGGAAGATTGACAAGCCAGTGTTCAACCGCACGCAGCGGCAGAGCGTACTTTTCAGGGAGTTCTCGACCATCCCCTACCAAACGACAGAGGGATGCAATCGGCTCAAGGCGTTCTGGGGTTGACAGTTCGGGTGGAAGCAGCGTGTATTGCACAAGATGATTTTGCTTGTGCACCGGCGCTAGGAATTGGGCAGTACGGGACGCTACTTTCCTTTTTTTTAATACGTCGATAACCGCATATTAATTCAACCTTTTCGTAGAGACACGCTTTCTATTACTTCGAATAATTGCGCTTCGGCTTGCATGTTTGCCCGCCGGGGTTGAGTTGATTGCTTGACCTGCGGTGGGCGCAGTTCATAAATTGTTCGTGTTAGAAAAGGATAGGTAATGAGCACAGATTTAGTTGGCGAGCCATTAGTCGCGACGGCTCCGCCAGTCATCTTGGAAGGCGTGTTGACCACTGAAACCGAATTGAACCTTATCGCAAGGCAGATTAAGGGGCACGAAAACATCGCGTTCCATCAGGTACACGAAATTGGTGCCAAACTCAATCGGGCTGCGTTTTTGTGCAAGGTGAAAGGAGTGAGTTTTGAGACGTGGGCGCAAGAGGAACTTCAGTATGGGTCAAGCCATGCACATCGCTTGATGCGTTTTGCAGAAAGAATTCACAACACTACTGACGAGCGCCTGCTGGGGGTCTTTGAAAATGCAAGCCGCGGCGCGCTTTGGTTGCTGATGACGGCCCCAGATTCGGTCATCACGGAGGTTGATGCGCTCATGGCGGAGCAAGGCACGCCAGCGACCCTCAAGCAGATTCAAGCGATCAAACAAAAATATGGCGCCAACAAGAAAGCGGCGCAGGCCACTTTGGACACTGTCGGCTTGGTCATTGAAAACTCGCTCGATCAAGGTATTGAGTTTCGGGCGCTTGAACGCAGAGTTGCCGTGTTAACGCAGAAACTCGCTGATGAGGCCGGCAAAGTAGAGCTACTGGAACGGTCTCGCAGCAATCTTCGTCTTGATCTTGACGCGGCGACCGCCGACAACGACGAGCAAAGCAAAAAAATTGCGTCACTCGAAAATAAAAAATCGATGCTAGCCGCGGCACCCAAAATCGATGATCGCGATGTAAAAAAGCTGGCCGATGCCAAACGTGAGTTGGAACAAACAGAAAAGAAATTACAGGAGACGCAGGCGAGTCTCGCCCGCGAGCAGCAACGTGTGGCAGGAATCAACCAGTTAGTTACGGCGACTGAGGTTTGGCTCAAGGAAGTATCTCCAGACGCATTCCTCGAGGTGATGGTGGATATGCCCGCAAGGGGACGAGACATCCTAATGTCAATGATTACTCGGAGCGAGCGACAACTCGCCGCGTTGAAGAAAATGCTGAACTAGGGGGGCACAATGGAATTGATTTCATATGTGACCCAGGATCAAGAGGTGGCTATCAAGCGATTGAACCTGGACTACCTCATGCTTGCGAGAGAAGCTTTGCCTCATCGAGTGGGCCGCGACGCGTTGGGACTGGAGCGAAGCCCAGACCTTTGTAAGCGACTCGTCGAATTGACAAACACGCAGGCGCATCGAGCGTCTAATTGCGGGTTCCCGCTAGTAGGGCTGCGTGTTAACGAGCGACTTTTGAACGAGATGATCGAATCGTCGACGATTCAAACCTCATCGTCATACGTTACTGCCATGCAGGCTGATTTGATCGAGAAGTTGAATATGGACTATCTTGTGATTGCGCGTGATGTCGCGGCACATCAGGTAGGCCGCATGATCATGGGGTTTGAGGGGAGCGCTGCGATAGGCAAGCGCGTGTTGGCCTTGAAGAACGTGGAGATCCGCCGCATCAGTGTGTGCGGACTTCCGCTTGTCGGCCTTCGTATCAATGAGCGACTGCTGGGCATGATGGCAGAGGTTAACCGCAGTCAGAACGTTGATGCGTTTGCGTTTCTACAAACACTCGGCGACAAATCGGCAGTCACTAGTGCAATTACCCAGCTTCAAGGAGTTTAGCGATGGAAAAGCAATCGGAACCATTTCAGGAGTGGTCACGTGTCACACGGTTACAGAACGAGGAAGTGGCCCGTCGCGCTTATCGTTTAGGTGCGCGGTTCGCAACGGTAAAGGAGCTGTTCGGATCGGCGCTTACCGACTCCCGTAACAAAGCTATTTGCGACGAATTGGGCATGAAAAGAATCAGCGGACAACCGCCAAAAAGCGATGACGCGTTACTTGGAGCACAACTAAGAATTCACCTCACGATCTTCAGGATGTTTATGCTCAATCAGCCAGAGAAAATGCCACGTCCCTGGCGGGTCGTCGCAGCCTATGACGCATACTCGCGGGTAGTCGCTACGATTGACAAGAATGGCTCACCGATCGGACAGGATTTGGAGCGAACTGCTTTGGCTCGTGACGCGGAAAAGGGCCGCCCAAAGCTATCGTTTGATCGCGCTGAGCATTTCACACGGTCCGGAGTATTCTCCGTCGAATCTAAATACTCGATGGGGCGTTGCAGGGATTGCCGTACGCCCTACATCCTGCAGGTTCATGAGTCGAGCAGCACTTATCTTTGCGCTTACTGCACAGACCGATTGATCGCCGGCCGCCCAAGGCTCAAGAAGTCCGCAGAAATGGAAGTTGCGTAGCGAAGCGCAGACACCGCAGGCGCTGAAGTTTGAGCGTCCTCCTACGGGCGCAGATTTTCGCGATGCAACCGTTAACGATTGACTGCCGAAACCAGCGGGACACCCGCGATCTTGGCCCACGATTGCATGGCTGACGACATAGCATCCGGTGCCCTCGTTCCTTTAGCCCAAAACTGGTTACTCCCAAATAGAATTGCGTCGGGGCTTTTTGCAAGATCCAGAAGTAGCGGCCAGACGGTCAACGCTTCGTAGCAGTTCACCAGAGCGTAGCGTGAACCGGTTCTAAGGATTGCGACGTTCGACCACATGCCAAAGGCCTGATAACTCCCCTCCAGCGTCCACTCGGCCAGTGGTGTGCTTTGTCGCGCCGGGTAGTACCGATATCCCGTTTTGGAGATAACGGCCATGCCTTTTCCATGCTCGTCATATTCTCCTACTACTAGGGTGCCATTCTGCGAAAAAAACTCGTCAAGCTCTCCGCGCCACCACTGCAGGCGTGCAGATGTATTCACGCCAGCAATGCTCTCAGGAAGCAACACGACGGCTCCAGCCGGTGGAGACATAGACTTGATCGTGGGCAGCACTTCGTCGGCAAGATAGCGATACTGGGCCACCTGATTCGTCGAGGTACGACCTAAGTTGAAGTCGGCTCCAAGTGTGGACGAGATCGTGTGCGGGGTCGCGTGTTCGCCACCGGCAACGTCCACCTGAAAACGCACGACAGCAGAGACGACGGAGATCCCAATTAGCCATGCGGCGACATCACTTGATCCAGTGGGTATCATCACCACAGGCGAACCCGTCGATGTCGGAGGGAAGCGCAGCGACCCGAGCAGGCTCCACAGCACGACGGTCAAAGCAATTCCAGCCAGCCCCATGCCTGGAAAAAACTCCGCTGCTGCTAGCACAGGGTGCCCCCAAAATACTGCCCCCACTGGTGGCACGGCCAGCACGGTCAACAAGATCACGCCTGAGATCAGCCGCCGAGTCAAACCAGCCTTTGGGGCTACCCAACAGGCCGCAAAGGCCGCAGCACCCACCGAGGCGTAAGCGATCCATGTGGATGTTGCCAACAAGGGCGACAGATTGGGAAAGAAGTTAGATAACGCTGTGGGCAATGAAGCCGCCGAGGAGAAACAAAATGCAAAGCCCACAAAAAAAGCCGACGCCCGTGTGCTGGCGTGCCCCCAAAATAGGGCGAGCAAAATCAGTAACAGCGGCGATCCCGATGGCTGTAGAGCAATGAGGCCGATACCTGCCGCCAACGCACAAAGTATGACGTCGCGTCCATCGGCTAGCCACTCGAACCGACCACTCGGCATGGACTACAGCCCGTCGAAAAACGAGGATTTGCTTAGTATTGAACCTACACTGAAAACAGTCCACACCAGCACGAGCCCCATAGCCAGCATGCTGCTCAACGTTAATAGCGCAGCAATAGCCTGAGCCTTGGTTTTGCCCTCAGCTAACCATCGATTGGCAGCGCGTTCGATGGCAATTTTGCTTTTTGATGTGGCCTCATAAAACATGATGTCGTCAATAATCTTCTGGGAAGGGAATTGGTATCCGGTATGGTCGAGCGCCTCTCCAAGCTCCTTGCCCTCCATCATCGAGTCGATCACCGGCTCGCATCGCGCACGCATCCAAGGCGAGCCGTCTTCGCTCAACATCCGAATAGCTTCCACCTGTTGTACGCCAACTCGCGTCAAGCCGGAAAGGGACAACAGCCAGCTCGATCCCTGCAGTAGGGTGTAGAAGTTGAACGGCACAAAATTGTCGAGCTTTCGGCGGAGCGGAAATTCAAGAGGCATTAGATATTTGAACAACCAGACGACAGCGAGGAAGATCAGCGGCATGATCCACGGAGCCTTCGAAACGACGTCAACGCAGAAAAGGAAAAAGCCAGCCTCCTCGTAGGCCACGTCAGCTTTGATGCTGCGAAGAAGTTCCGGGACGACTTTCACCGCAATGACATAAAACAAACCCATCGTCATCAGAACATAGACCATTGGAAGTAGCGCCGCAACCATGATGGTGCGTCGCATTTCTCGACTAGCGCCAAGCTGTGACTGCAGGGCATCAAGCGCTGCGAGAAGGGACTGTCCCTTCTCGGCGCTAGAGAGCACCATTCGCTCATGAGACGGCACCCAGTCACCTACAGCCTCATGAAAAGGTTTGCCAGCACCAATGGCTTCGCTCCACTCTGAAAAAATGTAGCCTGCCGGATGATTAGGCTGCTTTCCTCGCCGCGTATAGATGTCGTAGAGATTGTCGACGGCAGCTTTGAGCGATATCCCGTCTTCCGCTGCAGCTCGAAGTTTTTCGTAAACTTCAAGCCGAGCTTGCTCGGTGAACTGCAGGCGTATGAAGGCTCGTTTCAAATTCACGACAGGTCACCCTCGTCGGTTTTATCGTTCGCTGAGTTGACGGTAACGGTGTAGCCGTACGACAGAACCTGCCGGATCGGCTTAGGCTTTCCAGTCTTGTCAAGCGCCGCTAATTCACCCACGTGCAGTTCAGCTATCAAGGGGTCAATCAGTCCCCGCCGAGCCTTTGTAAGGGCAATCATTCGCTTCGTATGATTACCCTCCTCTAGCCAGTGCATCATCGCGGACGCTTTGTCGCCACGACGAATCGCTTCCATGATCGGTAGGCTGGTTCGCATCACTTCAGCGATCAGGAATCGACCGACCGTACCGTTGCCCTGGCAGTGGTCGCAGCCGCGGCCGATGAAGCGTGGTGTGTCGTTAGGCCGACAGCTGGTCAAGATGCGCTCGATATGCTTTTTTGCATGTTCATGGTGCCCGTTGGCAAGCGCTTCGGCAGCCGGTAAGCTGCAGTGTGGGCACAGTTTAGGCACCAACGACTGTGAGACGAAGCAGGCAAAAAGCGTATGGTCGGTGGCCAGCATAGGTTGCACATCGAGATCGGTCAGCAATCGCAGCAGCAGATCCATCACGCTGTTGCCGTGCATCGTCGCATAGAGAAGTCGACCGGCCAGCGAGACACGGACGGCCAGCGAGGCGGTCATCACATCTCGTATTTCTCCGAACATCACGATGTTGGGGTCGCGTCGAAGCAGGTGCCTCACGGACGCGACAAACGCAGATTGACGATCCTCGTCGGTTTCACTGGTTGTGGCCGTCGAATGCTGACGCACGCCAGGCATCGGCATTTCTACTGGCTCTTCAATTGTGTAGATATTAAGGGCTCCTTTTGCACGCACGTTGTGTGCAATTAGGGCCGTCTGCAACGTGGTCGATTTACCAGAACCGGTCGGACCGCCGTACACGATAATTCCGTAGGGAAGTCGTCCAGCGTCGTTCATAATCTCCACTTGCGTAGGTGTATAGCCGAGACTGAGCAGGTCTCCTGACGCAACACGATCATTATAGGTGAGACGCCACACCTGTTCGAAACCACCAGAAATGGGTCCCGAACTAATTCGTATCGAGGACACCTGGGCGGGCAAGAGTTGCCGGGATGTGATGCGCCCGTCCTGATCCTGGTTGATTTGCAGCTGCGTGGACGTGTCCCCCGCGCTTGTGTGCGCGTTGTAAACCGCGCGCAATAAATCTTCGCAGTATTTGATTTCGTGCTCCTCGTGGAGCCTCAAACTTCCATCCACGCGAAACATGATGCGCATCATGTTGTCGAAGCCCACCCAATGCACATCGGTTGCGCGGCGCGCGGCCGCGATGGCCAATATTTCGCGGACCTTAAGTACCTGAGCGTTGCTGCCTTGTGTAGCACCGTCGAAATTGTTCTGCGCGTACAGCGCTGTCAATTCAGAGAAGCTGACCTCGACCAACTTGACGAAGGTCTTTTGCTTGCGCAGTCTATGAATGAACGATTGCACGTCAGCGTCTCTGGCGTTTGCCTGAGACACATAAACCGTACCGTCTTTACAGTAGGCGAGCTTCTTCCGAAGCTCATCGAAAATCGGATTTTCGCCGCCGACCCGAGTTAAAACTGTGGACGTATTTCTTGCGCCTTCGCTGTCGGCGTTTTCCTTGGGCGCAGGACGGGGCGTGGCAAGCATAGGTGGTCGATGTTCGCTAAAAGGGGGCGAGTTGGCGGTGGATGGAAGTGGCACGCTCACGCCTAAAAGTGACTTGGCACGCGTCCATAAGCCACCTTGCCCGCGCTGGGGCAAGGCATTTTTCGTGTTGGTGTTCATCGATTTCCGTTAGCGCCCGATACCCGACGGCGGGGGGATAGCCCCCCCCATCGGAACCATCATGCGCTCCGGTGGAAGGCCGTCGCTTCGGGGTGCCGAGGCGCGCCCGCTGGCCAACGTAATTGGCAGGCTGACCGTTGACCTCCCGCTTTGCAATGTGATGCCTGTGCTGCTGATGGACTTGATCTTTTTGCCATCCGGCAAGGTGTCACCCGTGCGAACCTCGAACTCTTCGCCGCTTGCATAGCGGAGTGTTGCCACTAGATCGCGTGCCCGTCCCTCGATGCCCATGACCTTCATCTCGCCCTGCAATCTCATGTCATCACCGCCAGACAAAATGCGTTGTTGTTTAAGCTTCGACGCGATGGACAGGCGTTTGGATTGAATTTGATCGTCCTTTTCGAGTTCATCGAGTTCATCTTGCTTGCGGGTCAGTCGGCTTGGCGCAAGGACGCCGCTGGGTTCACCCTCTGCACCCGCCTTAGGTGCCGCCACACGAAACGTCTTTTTGCCTTTCGGCGTGACCGCCGTGTCGGGTGCCACCACAGCGGCCTTGGTGACGACGAGCTCAGCAGCGGCGGCGTTCGATTTAGTCGCTGCAGCTTCGGGGGGCGTGGCTTGGGCAGTCGCTGCAGCAGAGAGCGCTGGCGCCTTGCCCGATGCGGCATCAATGGCTGCGGCAGCAAGCGGACTCTGTCCTGACGCGGAAAGAGAGGTGACGGCAATACAGAGCGCAAGGCACAACCGGGTTACATGTCCGCCACTGAGACGCATTAAATTACTGTGCATACAACGTTCCTTCAACTTTGATTCGCATATTGGCGCTGACTGTGAGCCTGTTGACGCGGAGACCAGGAATGTCCAACGCCCGCAAGAATTTTTCGGGACGACCGCCCGTCCCATCAATGGTGAAGTTGCGTAACTTCCAAGTGGGGGCTGTGTAGGTCTGGCCCGGAGGAGTTGGCGGCAACTGAGGCGATTGCGCCGCGGTGAGCGACCCGTTAAACAACGACTCCTGAGTTTTAGAGAGGAAGGCTCGTTTCGATCCATCCAAATCCAGCAATTGTTCTTTTGGAGCGACCGGTAAATTTAGACGGTCTGTCTTGGTAGCGGCATTGCCGCCATCGGAGATGTCGGCCTCAGGCATCTCATTCATGAATTGGGCAGCGCGCCCCGAACCGGGCGCTTTGACGTAGCTGTGTAAGGCCTTATTCCCGTCACAAACGGTCTCTTTCCACGTCCAGCCCGCAGGACTTTTAACAATCGGTTGAATCGTGGCGAGGCATGCGCGTAAATAGTCGCCCCCCAATGGGCGACCTTCCCACGCAGGGCTGACTTCAATCACACGAGACTGTCCGCCCTTACGTGCGGCAATTTCTTTTGCCTTCAATTCGGCCTGTCGTAAGCGGTCAACCTCCTGCTGTTGCTGCCACCACCACCAGCCCCCGCCAGCGGCACAAACAAAGATGAGAAGGGCAGCGGGGAGCGCATATCGCCTCGTTGATTGAGACGCCTTGTCACCGGGACGCCAAATGCGGAACTCGCTGTCTGGCTTAAAAGAAGATCGCGCGCCTGAAATAAAGCGTTCAATGGATTCGATCTGCGCATTTGCGATGCTGAAGTCCGAGGGCGCAATTATTTTTTCTACGCGCTCAGCAATGGCCGCAGCTATCAGATCGCGCGCAGTTGCCGCGTCACATATCCGGTCTCCCTCGGGCAGGATCGCGTCCTCCCTAACCGAAATGAACGCGTATAGACCGTTGGGAAGCTCAAAGACGCCGGCCCAGGTAACCGCAAATTTTCTTGCTCGGGCGGCCGCCGCAAGGTGCGAGGCAAGACTGAAGACAACACTCTTCCGTGTGGCATCAGACGCGCGCGTTGTGCCGTACTGGACGACGCGGCCCACCTCGCGAACGGTGAACGCGTCTTCACCGGTCTCGACACCCAGTTGCTTGGCTCGGGACGTAGCCTCTCGTTTACTTCCCTCTTCGGTGAACCACGAAAGGTTGCTGATCAGCGTGCAGCCGTTGATAACGATTGCGCTGGCGGTAAGCGGTGTGGCTTCGGCCATATTGTTGTCTCAAAGCTATCGTTAGCGCGGCGCGCTTATGGTGGGAGTGACCAAAATCACTAAGAGGGTGCGAGCGGATCCGCCCTTTTGTCCGATACCCATGATCCCAAGATTAGAGGCGTAGGATTTCGTGTCCTGCTCAAACCCCGCCAGCATCAACGTCTCACCGCCACGAAGGATCGCTCGCTGAATCGTGCTTTGCTCATCGGTTTCTGGCAGCTCTATGCGCGCGTTGCCTGACACCACCGTGCGAAACTGACGCAGTTGGGAGATGTTTAAATTCAACTGCAGAACGACCGCGCCGTCCTCGAGAATCGTCGGAGTGAGGTTGATTGAATACCCTTCAGCGACAGACCCGGGCTGTAATGAAGACGTCGACCCTACGTTGGCGGCGGTGGCAATCGTGCTGGTGGCAAGATAACTGGTCGTGCGGCCAATTCGTAGTGGTGCCGCATGGTTGTTTAGACTCACCACGTTAACCGTTCGGTGATTGGACACGTTGCCCTGCGCTTGCAAGGCGTTCAATATGACAGACGAGCCTTTGAATTTTCCAGCGTCTCCCGTGGCGCCATCAAGGACTGACAGCGCTAATGAGCCCGCATTGGAACCAGCCCCGCCACCCCCCGAAACCAGTTGGATGCCGTATTTGTTAAGGTGATTGAACGCCAGGTTGAGATCGACGCCCATCGAGCTGTCATCGTTCAACGTCAAGTTAAACACCTGCACCTCCATAAACACCTGACGGCTGAGGAAGCGGTTCTGCTCGCTGATGAATTTTGTGACACGTTCCAACGAATCAGGCGTGTCAGTGACCACGATGCTGCCATTGGTCGGTGACGTAACCACGCGCCCGAACGATGTCAACATTGACTTTACGGTTTTGCCCAGTTCATCCCATACGGACTGTTGACTGGTGATTTCGAGCTCTGCACGTGCACCACCCGATTCGCTGCCTTTGGCTGTTTCGGTGGCTGTGGTGCTTCCAGGCAAAGCGACCACGAAAAAAGTTTTCGTGTCGGTCATGAAGAGAGTAACCGTTCCGTTTTCCCATTTCCAGTAGCAGCCTATGCGCGCAGCAACGGCGTCGATCAGTCCTCGTTTCGACCCTGTGAAGCTCATGTTGTAGAGGGAGTTTTCGTCGGTCGCGAATGCGACACTTCCTGCCGATGGATTGACAATGGCAGGGCGCCCGTCGCGTGAACGCTTGGTACGATCAACGAGGTAATCTTCAACTTCGCGCGTGACACGGATAGGTGCCCCCACAATTCGGAACAAACGACGCGTCAGATCTTCGGCCGATGCGATATCGCCGCGACTCAACGTGACTGTCTCGTCAAACTCGGGAGGCAACGCGTTAGCGGCTACCACGCGCTTGACCACGGTCTTGTTGGTCGTCGGCCGTTGAGAACTCAGGCTGGTTTGCAGTTTTGCACGAGCCACTGCGTAGTCGCTTTCGGTCTCTGCCTTACGTTGGGCGGGTGCCGCGCAACCCGCCAGCGCAGAAACGATGATGCAGCCAATGACCGCGATCAAACTTTTCATTTTTACTTCTCCGAAACGGTAATCGTTGCGCCTTCAAGGGCGATGTGCAGTCCGACCTCGTCTGAGAGCGTCGTTAGTGCTTCCGGAAGCGAACCGGCATAGGTAGAGCCGCGTTCGATGATCATCTGATCGCGGATGAGCCATTTGAGATCGTATCCACCCGCCTTAGCCCAGCGCTGCATTGCGCCTTGCAATGTCCGATCATTGACGGTGACTTCCCAGTTATAAACCCTGCTTTTTGAGATCGCGCGTAGCGACGCACTGGCGTCCTCACCGGCTGACCTAGGCCCAGACTTGACCGCCGCCAACTGCATTGGTGCTAGCCCCCGTTGACCAACATACGTTGCTCGCGCGCCGCCTGTCGAAGCGCGAATCTCGATGACGGTACCCACTCCGGGCACAACGTAATAAGGCGCAGAACCTGCAATGGGTTTAGCCGCCTTGCCGTCGATTGTGACTGCAACGGTCGGAACCACAACATTAGTAGCCCACTGGATGTAGGTGTATCGTCCGTCATCGAAGATTTGCAGGGGAGCGACCTGTCGCGCGCCCCCAATCTCATAGGCAAAGTCGAATCCGGGCAGTGTTGAGGCGTAGGATGCGCAACTGAACGCAGCGCAGACGCCTGCAATGATCGTCTTGAGAGTCACTGAATCCTCGAGCGGGTTGGAATGAGAGAGAGGGGTTGTTTCACGATGATGGTGAAGGGGTATCCGGCTTTAATGATCAGGGTGTCGGCCACTGTACGCTGCTGATCGACGTACGATTTTGTTGTGTCCAACATCGTCTGCCCAGCGAATGTCGACAACGTCTGCTGTTGCTGCCCTGCCGAGTTGCCGACAACGACGACTTGATTTTTTGGGTTCAACCGATCGGCGGCATATGCCAGCGAAGCAAGCAGCAGCCCAGCGCCGTAACGTCGAAAATAGTGACGTTCAACCTCGTCGTACATTCCCGCAGCTCCTTCGGCGTCTGACCCTGTCGCGCCTTGAAGATCGAATGACCGACCATCCGGGAAGAACACTTGCTTGAACGCGGTCAATGCCCGCTCTTGACCAGGTTTTAGATCGCTAGACGCCACACCACTTAAACGTGAACCCTTCGGAATGGTGATTGTTCGTCCATGGACGCTGTCGTAGAGATCTTCGGTCACCATTCCGATAACGTCACCAGGCAAGTCGCTTCGAATTGTTGTTCGGGTCACCCCGTTGATGACGGAACCCGGCAGCACCACTATCCCTTGCGGGGCGGGCTGAGAAAAAATCGTGGGCGGCGGCGGAGACTGCTGCTGCTTGATCCAATCGGTTTGCTTATTGCCCGCAGCGCCAGCGGCTGCACCCGTCGCTTCCTGATACTTTTTGAACAAGTCTGACAAGGGGTCAGCGCCTTGCTTTCCGGGCGAGCCCGCAGACTGACCGCGAAGCAACGCTTCGACTTGCGGCTGGGTCGCCTCACGATCGCTTGACCTCCCGCTTTCACCGGTCGCCCCGCCCACCATAAGAGGGCTGCTGCGACGACTAAACATCTCCTCTTCTTCCTTGGAGACTTGGTTATTTTTCGCTGATTCGGCAGCTGTTCCGCTTGATCGAAATGGATTATTTCCGGAGGGTGAACCGACGACGGCAGAACCCGGTGTAGCCGTCCCGCGTCCCGTACGAAACAACGATTCCGGGGTACTACTGTTCTTTTCAACTGAAGTCGTGGAGAGGGCGTCACCTACCGCAGGCGCACTCGGCTTGGCGATGGGTTTGATATCTGCCACAGGTTCACCACGAGCAGCAGCCGCAGCCTCCGCTGCGCTGAGCGAGGGGGGCTGAGCAATGGCCGCATTCACCTGGGCTTCGGTGAGTTCCTTCTTTGGGACGGCCAACGCTTTGCCGGCATCGAATTCCGCCTTCACAACTTCTTTGGAAATTGCCGATCCGGGCTCTCGCTTTGGCTGTTTTAATTCTTCTGAAAAAGTACCACTGGAGTAATCGCTGGCAATTTTGCCAACCACCATGATTGCCAGCAATAATGACCCGCCAATCCATAGCAGCTTTTTCGGCGTGGAACCCCGGGGTATTGGCGCAGCCGTGCCGCCCACCATATCAGCAGGCGCAGCATTCGAGCTAGATGGAATGTTTTGAGCGTTCATGACGGATTACTTTTTGTTGAACGGCCACCAACTAGCCCTCTCATCCGTGAGAGCCGCTTTGTTCACGCGAACCTCAGCCTTCCCGAGCTTGAACAAAAGGCTTTTCGCAAGCCGTTGTACAACGATCAAATCGCCCTTGACGATGTAATTGACCAGCGCCAGCGAACCGTCAGGTTGAACCATGAAGATCGCTGGTAGCTCCTGCGTATTTGGCGAAAAGCGGACGTACATGAACTTTCCGTCATCGAAAACCGTGACAGGCTTGAACCTCGCATCACCCTCAGCTAAGTAGTCAAAATTCAACTTATCAGGTGATAGGCCGGTGAACGGCGCAACGTTGTCAATGCGAGACTTCTCTGCCTTATCGTCTCGCGCCTTTGCTTCGCTTGCGACCTCCGCGAGCATGGCGTTCTCTGGGTAGTGCCACGAAACTCGTTGCATCCATTTCCCATTTTCAGGGCTAGCGCGAAATGTCAACTGATAACTACGTTTGTTGGTGATCAGTGTTGCGCTGGTGAAGATGTCCGGCTTGATCGGTTTGATAAAAAAGTGCTTACCAGTTCGGCTGGTGATCCATTGAAACGTATCGCCCATGACGACAATTTCTAGGGTTTCATCAGGCCCAAGCTCCACGTGCGTGGCTGACGCTGGTCGCGTGAGGATGGTGTAGGTATCGTTCGGGTTGTAGATGAACTGCAGCAAGCGGTTGTCAGCAGGCAACGGAATCGGTGCAGACTCTGCGTGAACGTCGGTAGGTAGAGTTTGCAGCACTACACCGGTTGCCGTTAACACGACCAACGCGGCAGTCCGGATACGTAACAAGGGCGAAGGAAATGTCATCGTGATCAAACGTCTTGGTTGATAGAGAAATCGATCACGAACATCCCCAATGGGTTCTCCATGATCGCCTTGCTGTCGGCAGGAGTGACGAACGCATAATCGCAGCGTACGATGTAGTTTTTTGACTCAGCGGGCCGCCCTATCGTCTGATCTACGACTCGTATCTGCACGGTGGCGGTAGAGGTGCCGCGAATGAAGTTAATGGTACGGACGCTGACGCGGCGGGAGAAGTTGGGATCCTCCATTACGGTCTTGAGTGGCGTAGTTTTTCGCAGATACTCGGTGGCTTGAACCACAGCTTTACCTCGCACCAAAGACATTGCCGTCTGGATGCGCTCTTCGGTTATCTCGCGTCGTGGATCAATCTCGATCAGGTTGCTGACAAACTTGGCCAACCAGTACGTTTTTTCTGGATCGCCCGGTTCATAGCTTTTTGATGCGTAGCCGCCCGACCGTACCTCGCCCGTCGCTTTATTGATCTCGATGATGTGGGTTTCAATTTTCTTGAGCGGGAGAACGAACCAGTACCCGATGGCTAGAACTGCCGACAGCCCAGTCATCACCATTGCCCAAAGGAAGTAGCGGCGTTTGTCAATCGATGCAGCACCGACCCGTCCTTCATAATCGTCACGCCCCTTACGGATTTGGGCGTCAGTGAGTGCGACGACTGGAGTGCCTGATCTAGGGATTGCTTTGTTCACGCGTTTTCGATTGAAGTGGACTGTCCTTATTGTTGGTCGGACTTAATCCGCTCAGCGACAGATTCCATCGACAAAAGCGGACGCTTTTGCGAATATCGATAATGCAGTGCCGTACTATTGCTTTCGATGTAATAGGCCGAAAAATCGACGAAATTGACACCTCAATTTTCGGTATGGCATACCGTGGCTTTTTGCGGGCAACAAAAACCCGCCGAAGCGGGTTTTTCATCTGAGCGTAGCCGCCTGTCCCCCTTTCCCTCCCGACAAGAACAACGTCGATTAGATCGAACGCGGCTCTGGTCGAGAGGAATGAGATTTGAGGGCTAAACGCTAGTTCACAGTTGGACTCACTCGAATTGCAGCGCGCCGCCGGTTTGGTATTCCGTGACGCGAGTTTCGAAAAAGTTTTTTTCCTTTTTGAGATCCATCACCTCAGACATCCAAGGGAAAGGGTTATCCGCTTTGTCGTACAACGCGTCCATGCCGATTTGCTGGCATCTACGGTTGGCGATGAAGCGCAGGTATTCCTTGAACATCGTGGCATTCATACCGAGCACGCCGCGTGGCATAGTGTCTTCCGCATAAGCGTATTCGAGCTCGACGCCGCGCCGGATGAGTGCGGCAATTTCCTCTTTGAATGTGGGCGTCCACAGATGTGGATTTTCGTGCTTGATGGTGTTGACGAGATCAATACCGAAGTTGCAGTGCATCGATTCGTCTCGCAGGATGTACTGGTACTGCTCGGCCGCCCCGGTCATTTTGTTCTGACGGCCCATCGCGAGAATCTGCGCGAAACCGACATAGAAGAACAAGCCTTCCATGATGCAACTAAACACGATCAGGCTTTTGAGTAGCTTTTGGTCGTTCTCAGGCGTTCCGGTCACAAAATTGGGATCGGTAAGCGTTTGAATGAATGGAATCAGAAAGTCATCCTTGTCGCGGATGCACTGAACCTCGTTGTAGGCGTTGAAAATCTCGGCCTCATCCAATCCTAGTGACTGCACGATGTACTGGTACGCATGCGTGTGGATCGCTTCTTCAAACGCCTGACGCAGCAGGTACTGTCTACATTCTGGAGCAGTAATGTGGCGATAGGTGCCGAGCACGATGTTGTTGGCGGCCAAGCTGTCCGCGGTAACGAAAAATCCGAGATTGCGTTTGATAATCAAACGCTCGTCATCGGTCAGTCCGTCCTTTCGTTTCCACAATTCGATATCTCGCTGCATGTTGATTTCTTGCGGCATCCAGTGGTTGGCGCAACCGGCGAGGTATTTGTCCCAAGCCCACGTGTACTTGAACGGCACGAGCTGATTGACGTCGGCACCACCGTTAATGATGCGTTTGTCCTCTGCGCGCACGCGGGCCGTTGCACGCTCGAGCGCGCTGACGGTTGTGGTCGTAGCAGTAGCGTTCAAAGTGGTTTCCTCGGCCACAGCGGCCACGTGTGTCACGCCCGACAGCGGCTGTGCTGACGCCGCAGTGGCGATGGCTGCTGCTGCTAGTTCAGCGGCAGGAGCCAGCCTTACCGCGGTTACGGGGAGCGTTGCAACGACGGTTTCGTCGTCATCCCAAATTAGAGACATAGGTTTCCTTAAGGTTGATCCCGTCACCACAGCGGCGACGGGAAGGTGGTTTGTTTGCTACTGACAGCTTTCGCAGGCGCCATTCAACACGTCGTCCAGCGAGCAAAATGCCGCCGTACTTTTTGTCAGGTCTGGCGCCGAGTGCTCGGTCGTCGATAAGGTGGCATGGTCAGCATTGGCCGAGGTGGAAGGTGCCATAGACGCAACCGTCGTAGGCCTGGCACTCACGGCGTTTAATTCGCCGCCCTTCCCGGTCGATTTCTCGGCAGAGGTGGCAGCCATTGTGCGCAAATAGTAGGTGGTCTTTAGACCCTTCATCCACGCGAACTTGTAGAGCTCATCAAGTTTTTTACCGCTGACGCCCACCACGTAAAGATTCAGGCTTTGAGCCTGGTCAATCCAGCGCTGACGAGCGGAGGCCGCCTCGATGTACCACTTCGGATCGTTGTCGAACGCGGTCGCGTAGATCGCCTTCAGATCTGCCGGAATGCGCTCGATCTTGCCGAGTGCTCCGTCGTAGAACTTTAGGTCTGCGATCATCTCCTCATCCCAGAGCGCGAGCTTTTTAAGGTCGCGCACCAAGTATTCGTTGATGACGGTGAACTCGCCCGACATGTTGCTCTTCACAAACAAGTTCTGGTAGTTCGGTTCGATGGACGCGGACACGTCAACGATGTTGGCAATGGTTGCTGTGGGCGCAATCGCAACACAATTCGAGTTGCGCATACCGTGGGTATTTATGCGTTCACGAAGCGCGCTCCAATCGCAAATGGGCGCAACTTCCACCGGAAAATGGTATTTCTCGCCACGTGCGCGAGTCACTAAGGACAGGCTGTCCTGAGGCAGAACACCCCGATCCCACAACGAGCCCTTATAAGAGCTGTAACGGCCACGCTCTTCGGCTAACTCGCTCGACGCCCAATAGGCGTTGTAGCAAACGGCCTCGATCAATTCGCTCGCAAACCTTACAGCCTCTTTCGAAGCGTACGGCGTGCGCATCATGTGGAGTGCATCCTGAAAGCCCATGATGCCCAATCCAACCGGACGATGCTTCAGGTTCGAGGTACGCGCCTTTTTCACCGTGTACAGATTGATGTCAATCACGTTGTCCAGCATGCGCATCGCGGTTTTAACCGTCTTGCACAACTTGTCGCGATCAATTTCGTACGCGCCTGATGCTCCCAGAACCAGATGGTTAACCAGATTCACCGAACCCAGATTGCACACCGCAATTTCAGTGTCGCTCGTGTTGAGAGTGATCTCAGTACACAAATTTGACGAATGAACAACGCCCACATGCTGCTGCGGCGAGCGCAGATTGATTGGGTCTTTGAACGTGAGCCATGGGTGGCCCGTTTCAAAAAGCATCGTGAGCATGTCGCGCCACAGATCGACCGCTTGCACGGTCTTGTGGAGCTTGATGCTACCGGCGGCTGCACGTGACTCATAGCCAATGTATGCCGCCTCGAAATCCTCACCGTACAGATCATGCAGGTCAGGAACATCGGAAGGCGAGAACAGCGTCCAAGCCCCCTTCTCCATCACCCGCTTCATGAACAGGTCTGGAATCCAGTGGGCCGTATTCATGTCGTGCGTACGACGGCGATCATCGCCAGTGTTTTTGCGGAGGGTGACGAATTCCTCAATGTCGAGGTGCCACGTTTCGAGGTACGCGCAGACAGCTCCCTTGCGTTTGCCACCTTGATTGACAGCTACCGCCGTGTCATTGACCACCTTCAGGAACGGGATCGTTCCTTGAGACTCGCCATTGGTGCCCTTGATGTGAGAGCCCATCGCGCGCACTGGCGTCCAGTCGTTGCCGAGACCGCCCGCATACTTTTGCAAGAGGGCGTTTTCTTTGATCGCCTCATAGATGCCGTCGAGATCGTCAGACACCGTAGTCAGGTAGCAAGACGATAACTGCGGACGCGCGGTGCCTGCGTTAAACAGCGTAGGCGTGCTCGACATGAAGTCGAACGACGACATCACGTCGTAGAACTCGATCGCACGTGCTTCGCGGTCGATCTCGTTGAGCGACAAACCCATCGCCACC
>ENA-OFCX01000299-OFCX01000299.1-metagenomes-genome-assembly--contig:-NODE-299-length-27522-cov-4.960680_pt1 | contig 27522 bp, 26 predicted proteins | sample MGYA00153384_OFCX01 | MGnify analysis MGYA00153384
TCACCGCGACGTCGCTCGCCAACAAATTCGCGTTGCGCGGCTTATCCGAGTGACAGGAGGGTCTGACCCACTCTTTTTCGATTCAGCTTGTCGGTGTCGAAGCAATCTTCGGGCTTGCTGATGCCCGTGCAATCCGACCGCAGCGCGAACGCATAGTCCACCGAATCGTCGCCGCCGCCGCTGATCAGCACCAGGCTGAAGCGGAAGTTTTGCGCGGTGAGTTCGTTGCGCCACATCGCGGCGAATCTGCCGGTTCGGTAGTCGGACAGCAGCGCGCCGTTCTTGCCCAGAATATGCGTGGTCTTGACGTTTGGATCGATCTGCTTCAACGCCAGAATGGAGGCGAGCAAACTGTTCTTCGGATACCAGAACCAGGAGTCGCCAATCGCCAGAATCGCCGCGAACGGATCGGTGCTGTCCGGGGGGAAGACCTGAACTGTCATTTCGCTCTCCTGCCCGTTCCTGCGCTCGCCTGAAAATCGGGTGCGTCGCCCCTGCACAAAGTGTGGCGGTGTCGTGAGAGCGAACTGTAGACCGCGCTCTCGCCCTTGGCAAGGCTTGCGGCCTACCTGCTCGGGTAGGAGTGACGCGCGGAAATCAACCCTTTGCGAGATGCAGCGCAACCAGCGTCAGCGCCGCAGGCAGCGCCTGTATGAACAAAATCCGTTTCGATACGGTCGCTGCGCCCCACACGCCGGCGATCACCACGCACACGAGACCGTAGACCATGAACGCACGCGCAATGGCAGCATCCGGCCAGAACAGGCCCAGGGCGATGGCGGCGACGAGGAAGCCGTTATAGCAGCCTTGATTGCTCATGGCCGCAGCGCGCATTTCGATTTGATCCCTCGGTATACCGAATACTTTGGCGCCGCGCGTGCGAAACAACACAGTCTCAAGCAACACAAAGTAGACGTGCAACAAGAGCACGATGACGGCGAGAACTTGGGCAGCTAGCAGCATGGTGATTCCTGATTTTGTTTTAGGAATTGCATCTTAGTGCGATGCAAGCAAAGCGCATAACAGCGCAGGACTCAGCGTTTGATGCTTAAAAAATCACCCTCGATTTCCGCTTTCACCGCGCCGAGCTTGAAGATGCCGCTGATCCTCGCGATGGGGGTGGCGTCAGCGGTGATCATGCCCTGCATGAACAGCATATTGCGCGTCATGCGCAGGACTTCCGCTTCGCCCTGCACCCACGCGCCGATGGCGGCGGGCGCGAGGTAGTCGATCTGCAAGCTGATGGTCGGCAAAAAGCGCCGCCCGCCGAGCGCTTGATACATCGCAGCGTACGGCAACAGCGTGTCGGCGAAGGTGGCCAACATGCCGCCGTGCAATACGCCACCAAGGTTAGTGTGCTGCTCGCCGACGCGAAAACCGAGCAGCAAACGCTCGTTCAACCACCGCCCGTAAAACGTCGCATTGCGGCTGGCAAATCCGCTGCCTGCCGCCGCTACGACGAAGCCGGTTGGGACGGTCGTGTCGGGCTCAGGATTGACGTGGGTCGGTGGCTGCAACGCGTGGCTCCGTGTTCATTTTTGTTCATTCATAGATTGAGTCGTTATGTCGTTGCCATGAGGCAGATTTTTCGATCAGCTTTTAGGTGAAACACCCATTTAATACGGGCTTATACCCAATATTAGCCATTTATCGACTTTACGGATTTTTTCGCTTTTCACCCTTATCAGATAAGGCTTATAACAAAAAGCTGATACCCCATCACAATCGTGATTTAAGCGTAAGTCACCCATCCAGAATCCGCTTTCGAATCCAGATGCGGCACCGTGTTGTAGCTCACCAGCACATGCCGTTTCGGCGTGAACGCGAGCTCGGAAAGCGCGCTATTGCGTATGCGCAGATTCAGTTCAATCGTGGCGTCCGGGCCAATGCCGAGGACATGACCGACCGCCATTGAAATCGGCCCGCCACTCGATACGATCAACACGTTGTGGCCGAAATGACTGGCGCGCACATGATCAAGCGCGCTGGTCACCCCGGCCAGAAAGTCTGCGTATCTGGCCATGCCCACAGGCTCGGTTTCGCCCTGCATCCACGCCGCCAGACCAGTGCGCAGCAGGCGAAAGTGTCCTTTCACCTCCTCGGCGCTCGTCGGCTTGTGCAACGGTTCGGAATGGATGGCAGCGATGACGGCGGCGGGGTCGTATTCGTTGAGCCCCGGCCACGCGAGCGCGTCGTTGTCCTCACGCTGCATGCCAAGTGCTATGCCCTGCCAGGTTTGCACGTGGCGCTTGAGCGTGCCGGTGATGACTGCGTCAAACGTCACGCCCGTCTGGCGAAAATGCTCGCCGAGTTTCACGCTTTGTTTGTGGCCCAGCTCGCTTAAATTATCGTAGTCCGCCGCGCCAAACGAGGCTTGACCGTGGCGCACGAGGTAGAGATTTCCCATGCGTTGATTGTCGCAAAAAAGCTGCCGGTAGCAGCGGCCTTGGGCGCGAAAGGTGTCGCGCGTAGCACGCCCCCCCGATCGCGCTCGGGGGCGCTCCTACAAATCACCTCGCTCAATCCCGTCGCGCAAAATCAATAAACCCGCGCGGCACATTCACGCCCAGCAGCTCAACGCGCAGTTTGCGGCCGACTTTCAGTCCTGCAAAGCCCTGCAGCAATCGCCCCTCGACCGGTGGCGAAAACACGCGCACATAGGTGCCCTTGTCCGAGGCACCGGTGACGATGGCATCGAATTGATCGCCGACGCGCGACGCCAGCAACAGCGCGGCGGCGGCCTTCCTCACCTGCCGCTCGACTTTGTTGGCATCGTCCTCCTGCTGACTGCAATGATTGGCCAGTGCAAACAATTCGGCATCGCTATACGGCGAGGGTGCGCCGATCAACGCGGCTTTCATCAAACGCAACGTTACGAGGTCCGGAAAGCGACGGTTCGGCGCGGTCGAATGGGCATAGTCACGCACTGCCAGGCCGAAGTGCCCAACGCCGTCGCCGCCCGGTTTGTCGATCACATATTCGCCCGCGCCCATCAGCTTGACAATGGTCAGCGACAGGTCGGGGAAGCGCGTCGGATCGGCAATGCGACGACGCACCAGAAACGCCTCCAGCGCCTGTGAATCGGGCTCAGGTGGCAACGCCTCACCGAGCGCTTTTGCGACGTCCACAATGCGTAACCAGCGCTCCGGCGAGCGCACCACGCGGTGCAGCGATGCAAAGCCATGGGCGGTCAAAAAAAGCGCACTCGCCTGATTGGTAGCGATCATGAATTCTTCGATCAACTGGCGGGCGCGGTTGTGCTCTTGCACGGCGAGGCCCACCACTTGGTCGCCATCAAACACCGCTTTGGCCTGAATGGTGTCGAAGTCCAGCGCGCCGTGCGCTCGACGCTTCGCCCGCAACTTTTGCGCAATGCCATCCTGCGCCCGAAGTTGCGCGTCCATACCCGCCACGGCACGCGCGGCGGCAGGCAGTTCGCCCTGCCCCTCAAGCCATGCGGCCACCGAATCGTAAGCCAGCTTTGCCCTATTCAAAACCAGCGCGCGGTACGCCGTACTCGACAGCAATTCGCCCGCTGCATCGAACACCATCTCGGTGACCATCGTGAGCCGCTTTTCGTGCTCATTCAGCGACGTCAAATCGGTCGACAAGCGCTCCGGCAACATCGGAAAAATTCGTGCAGCGGTGTAGACCGAACAGGTGTTGTTGTGCGCATGATCATCAATCGCCGTGCCTTTTTTGACCAGCGTATCCACGTCGGCAATCGCCACCAACACCTTGATTGCGCCATCGGCCAAAGACTCAGAGACTGAAAGTTGATCAAGATCACGCGAATCGTCGTTATCAATCGAACACCACAGCAGTGACGTCAGGTCGCGAATACCGCCACCTGACTCTTCCGAAGGGCGGGTGATGTCGGCCATCTCCTGCTCGACAGCCGCAGAAAACTCCGGCTCAAGCCCTCGGTCAATCATCGCCTGCTTAGCAATTTGCGCCAAGACCGCGCGGTTATTGGGGTGATGTGCTGTTTGTGTGTTCATACATGAACTGTATCGCGAATGCGCCCGCTTTGCAGGGCGCAGGCCGCGACGCGTCGCTGGGCGTCGCCCAAAACAAAAAAGCCTGCACCTCTGCAAGCTTTTTCTACATCAACTTCCAACAAGGTGTTGGCTCCTCGACCTGGGCTCGAACCAGGGACCTACGGATTAACAGTCCGGCGCTCTACCAACTGAGCTATCGAGGAATCGAAGCCGTAGATTGTAACCATAATTGTGAGAAGCCTGATTGCGGGGGATGCTCAGTCGCTATCGGAGCTGCGCGGACTCTTGCCCATGTGCGGTGCTGCGTGCTTCAGGTAATAAAACATCGACCACAGTGTGAGCCCCGCAGCGATCCACAGGGCAAAGGTGCCAAGCTTTGGCGTGGGAATGCCCGGAAAAAAGGGTTCGTAAAGCAACAGCGCAATGATCGCTGTCATCTGGGCGGCGGTTTTAAACTTGCCAATGTTGTTGACGGCCACGCTGCGGTGCTCGCCGATTTTTGCCATCCATTCACGCAAAGCGGAAATCGTGATCTCCCGGCCCACGATGACAAACGCCAACACTGCGTCCGCTCGATCCATCTGCACCAGCAACAACAGCGCTGCAGCCACCATCAATTTGTCCGCCACGGGATCGAGAAACGCACCGAACGCGGAGCTTTGACCGAGCTTGCGCGCCAGATAGCCGTCCGCCCAATCGGTTGCCGCGGCTGCCGAGAAAATAAGCGCGCCAGTCCAGTTTTTTTCGGTGAGTGTCAGCCAGTCGGTCGGCAAATAGTACACGCCCACAAACGCCGGAATCAGCGCGATGCGAATCCAGGTGAGCGTGGTTGGGATGTTGAGTCTCATATCGACATTCTGTCATGCGCTGCCTACGTGGCTGTTGTGGTTCGTGCAGCGAATGGCTATCGCCCCATCCACTTTTTGTCCAATGGAAACGGTTGGCTGCGAAGGCCGTCCAGTACCTCGTCCACGGTGGTGCCCGCCACGATTAATCCGAGGTTGGCTGGCTTCACTAGGCCGACGTCCACCGAATGCGCGATCCATGCCAGCAAATGATCGTAATAGCCCGCCACGTTGAGCACGCCGCACAGCTTCCGGTGATAGCCAAGCTGGCTCCAAGTCAGCGCCTCAAACAACTCGTCCAACGTGCCGAAGCCGCCTGGCATCGCGATCACCGCGTCAGCAAGTCCCAGCATCATCGCCTTCCTGCTGTGCATATCGGGCACCACGTGCAAGTCACTCAGACCCTTGTGCTCGACCTCAAGCGCTTTCAATGCCTCAGGTATCACGCCAATAACTTCGCCACCGGCTGCCAGCGCTGCGTCGGCCACGACCCCCATCAACCCCACGCCACCACCGCCGTAAACCAAGCCGATGCCCTGCTCCGCCAGCGTGCGGCCCACAGCGACCGCAGCGGCCACATACGCCGGGTTGTTGCCCACGTTGGCACCGCAGTAAACGACGATGCGCTTGATTTCACTGGCCACGATTTAGTCCTCTTTCATACCGGAAATTTTGACCACTGCGGCCAGATGTGCGTGCTCCTCGGCAACAAACTGCACAAACGAAGCCCGCGTGCCACCCATCGGCAACTGGACGGTTAACGCGATTTTTCATGGGAAAAACTCAATCAGGAAAGCGGACAATGCTCAATTCAATCATGCGGCGCATGGACGGCTCCATCGCTCGGTCTTTCGCAAGCTCAGCCAGCGCGAACCACCGGCAATCGTTCGCCTCTTCTGTGTTGATCATCAACTTTGGATCAACGGTGGCGTCCACGTCCGCCACGAACAAAAAGCGCAGGTCGTAGTGAAAGTGCGCAGGCTCCTCTTTTCGTGCGGGAATCGGGTGGACATCCACCTCGAACAACTTATCGTCACCGGGTTCTGTGACGAATTGCGCGAGGCCGGTTTCCTCAGTCACCTCACGCTGCGCTGCGGCGCGCCACGACCCGTCGGCGTCTTCGACGTGCCCGCCCGGTTGCAGCCAGCGGTTAAGTTTGCGATGGTGAATTAGCGCCGCATGCGTGCGCGTGCGGTCAAGCACCCAGGCCGATGCGGTGAGGTGGCCCGCCGACGTCGCGCGGCTCCACGAGCGGGTCTCGCTGCGGATAAAAGTCAACACACGTTGGGTATGGGCAATGGCATCTGCTGAAGCTGATACCGATGCAAATTGCGCCAGCATTTGGCTCAAAGACTTAACCAGATCATCGTTCATCGCATCAATCGTAACCGCGATGACGCAGTGCTGCATACAGTGGCTACAACGGCCCAGAAAACGTAATCGACCCATAGCGCGGCGCAGACGGTTGCCCGAGAAATTCTTGCGTCCGAAACACCCGCACGTAAGCAATTTTTGTAAACACCAAAGTTCGCAGCAATGCCCACCGCTGCATCGGCGACAAACGGCTTTTTGTTCACCGAATGCGAATCGCGGACGGTGTTGCCGCCGAGAAAAATATTTCGCGCGATGCCGGGCCCGTCGACCGACGCAAACAGATGCGCACCGATCAGTCGCGTGAACTGATTCATGCCGTCCGACGTGCGCGGCGCTGAGTTGTCACCCGCTGGCCGAATCGGTGCAGTACCAAAGTCGTCAGGCAAGCCCTAGCCTGCGCCCACTTCGAAGCCTGCGTTTGCGTAAGTTGCCACATTGCCGAGCGCGAATCCCAAGTGCGGAATCACGTCAAAGCCAAAAGCCGCGCGGCTGTCCGGATTCTGCAAAACTCGTTGCGATATTTGCGCTCAAACACTAGTTGAGCGCCACACCCGTTCTTGGGTTGATTGTCCCAGCTTTCGAATTGCTCAAGCTTCTGATCGGGGTAAGTGCGCCTGTGCCGTCGGCACAGCGCGTAGATAACGTCGGCGTGGCGCGCTGAGATTGAACCTGAGCTTGGGCTTTGGGTTGGCCCGCGACGACCTGTAGCTCGACCGCGATCAAAAACGAAAATAAAACCCAGACGACACGCGACGACTCCATAACAACGATTGGCGCGACGGAAGTCGTACTGAGGGGTGTATGGCTTGCGCTGCGAGCGCGCTGCAGGACGAGCACGCGACGCTGTCAATGGTTCGGGACGATTAACTACCGCATCCGCCGCCGCATCCGTCGCCACCACCACCTGCATCGCCGTCGCCGCTGCTGTGTGGGTCGCCGCTGACCGTAGTGGCCGTGCCAGCCCTACCGGCGTCGCCTGAAGACGCCTGTAATTGCTGAAAGCGCTTTTCATACTCACTGATGTCGTTTGCCGCGTAGCTGTTGCCGTTGGGCACGCCTAACGTTTGATCGAGGTTGAACAGATCGCGACCACTGAAGGCCGCTGCGCCCGCAATCCCTACGACGCCTACTAGTGTCGCGAATCGCAAATTTCGATACATCAAAGCACCACCTTTCCACGCCATGCGTCGTTGCAAATGCTCACAATAGCGAGCTATTGTTGTGCTTTGCGCCTAGCCTGACACGAAAATTCGGCACTTTTCTTGTACCGAAATTTACGACCCGCGACACTAGTGCCGCCCCGCCAACGAGCCTCATGCCCAGCCCGTAGATGCGAGCGAGGCCGTCCTGTTGCGCCTTGTCGCTGGCGCTGTGCGGCGTGTGGTGCAGAAATTTCCCGAATGCTTTTTCACCAAAGTCAGCATAATTTTTGGTGAGCAGGATCAACGCGTGCCACGCTGTGTCCACCGCGTGGCTAGGCATGCCGAGTTGCGCGCGTGGGTTGGCGGCGACCAGTTGAAACCACACGCGCAGGCCCTGCAAAATCGTACCGACTTGCTCGCCGGAGAGATGGGGATACGCCTGATCCAACTTAAATCGTAAGCTCGTCGGAAACACATAGTTCGCGATGTATTTAGCGCGCTCAATGCGCAGTCGCGCGGTGCGTCGGCGCGTGCGCATCGCCCATAGGATCAGGGTGGCGCACAGTGCAATTCCAAGTATCAGAAGTGTAGTCATCTCTTTCTCCCGTAATTTTTTGTGGTGTGGTGAGTGACGCTTCTTTTGCTGAAATGAAACACGTAATTGACCACGATTGTGGCAGCCGCATAATCGCGGATCAAGACAAATTTGGGGGCAATATGAATGCAATTGATTTAAACGGTCGGGTTGCCGTCATTACGGGCGGCGCACGCGGCATTGGCTATGCGGTGGCGGAGCGGTTTATCGCGAGCGGCGCGAAAGTTGCCATTTGGGACATTGACGCGGCGACCACCGCGGCTGTGGCCACCCAATTAGCGAGCGCCACGGCCGGCGTTGTCGTCGACTTGACCGACGAGGCGGCGGTTGCCACGGCCACACAAACGACGTTGGACACGTTTGGTTGCATCGACATTCTGATCAACAGCGCAGGCATCACTGGGCCCAACATGAAGACTTGGGAGTACACACCGGCTGACTTCCGCAAAGTCATTGACGTCGATCTCGTTGCGCCTTATCTCGTTTGCCGCGCCGTGGTGCCGCACATGATCGCAGCGGCTTACGGGCGTATCGTGAACATCGCGAGTGTGGCGGGCAAAGAAGGCAATCCGAACGCGCCAGCGTACAGCGCAGCGAAGGCGGGTTTGATTGGGCTGACCAAGTCATTGGGTAAAGAGTTAGCGACGACCGGCGTGGTTTGCAACTGCATCACGCCCGCCGCTGCGCAAACCGAAATGTTCGCGCAAATGTCAGCCGAGCATATTGCTTACATGAAATCAAAAATACCGATGAATCGCTTCGTGCTGGTCGAAGAAATCGCCGCGATGATTGCGTGGTTGTCGAGTGAGGAATGCTCATTCACGACCGGCGGTGTGTTTGATATTTCCGGCGGGCGAGCGACGTATTAGGTTCACAAATCGCGGCGATCTTTCTGCATCAGCTTTTTCGTGTACGCCATTGCGAACTTGGGCTACACGCGTAATTAATCGATAATCGATAAATGCCAATATCAAGCATTAGCCCCAATGCAGTGGCGGTTTTAGCCTAAAGCTGTACCGCCCATCTCGCGCTAGTCTACCTTCGCGCCCGACGCTTTGACGACCTTTGCCCACTTCTCGATCTCGGTCTTGATGTGGGCTGCGAACTGCTCGGACGTGTTGCCCACGCCTTCTGCGCCTTGAGCAGCGAGGCGCTCCTTAAACTCGGCGGACTGCACTGCGCGAGCGATGGTCAGCGAGAGCTTGTCGACGATGTCTTTCGGCGTTCCCGCCGGGGCGAGCACACCGAACCACGAGCTTGCCTCATAGCCGGGCAGCCCCGCCTCGGCAATGGTCGGCACATTGGGTAGCGCGGGCGAGCGCACGCTGCTGGTGACCGCGATGGCCTTCAGTTTGCCGCCCTTGATTTGTGGCATCACTGACGGCGCATTGTCGAACATCACGTTGACTTGTCCGCTCATTACATCGGGCAATGCAGCGCTTGATCCTTTGTAAGGAACATGCATCATCTGTACGCCCGCAAGTTGCTTGAAAAGCTCGCCGGAGAGATGAATCGAAGTGCCGTTTCCGCTTGACGCGAAGGTCGTTTTGTCAGGTGATTTTTTTGCCAGATCAATCAGATCTTTGACGCTGTTAACGGGAAACGTGGGCGCAGCGACGAGCACATTAGGCACGCCAGCAACCAGCGAAATCGGCACAAAATCCTTCACGGCATCGTACGGCATTTTTGGATACAAGGCGACGTTGATGGCGTGCGTGCCCACGGTGCCCATCAGCAGCGTGTAGCCATCGGGCGGCGATTTTGCGACTGAATCCGAGCCGATGTTGCCGCCTGCGCCCGCCTTGTTTTCAACGACGACCGGTTGCCCGAACACTTTTTGTAAATCAGCGGCAACAGCGCGCGCCAAGATGTCCGTGGTCCCGCCTGCAGGGAACGGCACCACCATTTTGATCGGCTTGTTCGGGTATTGCGCGTGCGCTGCAAACGCGGCAAAAACCGTCGTGGCGACAAGCCATTTAGTCAAGTTACGATTCATCAAATTTCTCCTTAAATCCTGCGCGCATTTTGCACGCCCTTAACCTGCGACACCTGTGCAAGCGCAACACGCAGTTGATCCATGCTTTTCACCTCGGCGGTGAACTTCATCTTCGCCATGAAATCGCGAGTCAGCGTATTGACCGCAGTAACGTTTATTTTTTCGCGCGCGAGCACGTCCGAAATGTCGCGCAGCAGCCCTTGTCGATCACTCGCCATGACCTCGACCTGCACGCTGAACAAATCGTTCTGCGCAGCGTCACCCCAATCGGCTTCTATGATGCGCCGGGGCTCCGTGGCCGTCATGCGGATGACGTTTGAACAATCCGCACGATGAATGGTGATGCCCTTGAGACGTGTCACAAAGCCGACGACAGGATCGGGCGGCACGGGCTTGCAACACTTGGCCAAACCCGTCATGAGCTTGTCAACGCCGACCACCAAAATGCCGCCACCGCCGGATTTGGCGCGGCTTCTGCTGGTGTGGACTTCGCTCTTACGCGACACCGACTCTGGCGCGGCATCGAGCAAGCCCGCAGCCTTGCGAATCGCCACATTCAGGTCACGCGTGGTCAGCTCAGCGCGCCCCGCAGCGGCAAAAAATTCGTCCTGCGATTTAAAGCCCGCTTCATGCGCCAACTTGTCGAGACTGAGCGCGGTCTGCCCATGGCGCTGCAAGTCTTTTTCGATGATCACGCGGCCATGCGACAGCGTCTCGGCCAGCTCAACCCCATTGAAATATTGCCGCACTTTGGCGCGTGCTCGATGGCTGCGCAGGTAGCCTGTATCCGGGTTCAACCAGTCGCGCGACGGCCCGCCTTCTTTAACGGTGGACACCGCAACACGCTGCCCGTTTTTGAGCGGCGTATTGAGCGGCACCATCGCGCCGTCGACCTTGGCGCCGCGACAGCGATGACCCAAACCGGAATGCAACGCGTACGCAAAATCAATCGGCGTTGAGTCCTTCGGCAGATCAATAATCTTGCCCTGCGGCGTCAGCACAAAAATCGTTTCATCAAACAGCGACGCCTTGAAACCCGCCAGCAATTCGCCCGGCGATCCCAGCTCATTGCCCCACGTCAGCAATTGACGCAAACTTGCGATCTTGCCCGCGTAGGCGTGCTCAGTATCTTTAGTGCTGCCGCCACCTTCCTTGTAATTCCAGTGCGCCGCCACGCCTAACTCGCTCGCCTGATGCATCTCGTGAGTGCGAATCTGCACCTCTAGCGCACGATGCTGCGGCCCCAGCACGCTGGTGTGCAACGAGCGATACTGGTTGGCTTTGGGCTTGGCAATGTAGTCGTCAAACTCGCCGGGGATCGGCTGAAACATGCTGTGTACGATACCCAGCGTGGCGTAGCAATCCTTCATCTCGGCCACGATCACGCGGATGGCGCGAATGTCGTACAGCTCCTCAATGGCGCAGCGCTTGCGTTGCAGCTTGTCGTAAATAGAATAAATGTGCTTTGAGCGACCGGTGATCTCACCCGTGATGCCCGCTTTTTGCAGCGCGTCGCGGAGCACCGCTTTGGTCGTATCGATGTAGGCTTCGCGCTCAATCCGCGTCTCGTCGAGATAGCGAGAAATGCTGTGATACTGAGTTGGCTGCAACAGTCGCAATGACAAATCTTCAAGCTCCCACTTAATCTGCCACACGCCAAGCCGATTGGCCAGTGGCGCAAAAATATCCATCACTTGACGCGCCTCGGCCTGCGCGCTTTCGGTGCGCCGCGCTTCGGTGGACAGCGCGGCGCTGCGCAGCGACACCAGCCGCTCGGCCAGCTTAATCAGCACCACACGAACGTCATCCACCATCGCCAGCAACATCTTGCGCAGCGCTTCCGTTTGCTGCGCCTGCTGCGCGGCGGTAACTGCGTTATCAGCGGCTTTTGACAGCCCCTGCATGCTGGCCATGCGATGCACACCGACGAACAGTTGAGCGACGCTCGGGCCGAATGTTTGAAGCACCAGCGCATCGGTATCGGCGTCCGATGGCAGGGCGGTGAGATACGCAGCCGCTACGCTATCGTCATCGAGCCTCAGCCGTTGCATCAGCTCAGCAGCGGCAACACCACGCAGCGAGAGCGCGGGGCCAACGATGGCGGTCGTCCACGCTGCGATATCAGTCGGGCGCTCCACAACCGGCGTCACGGGAGCGGGGGTGTTAGAAGCGGTTTGGCGCGGCATTCGGAATTATGGCGGAGAACGGTGTAGCGCGTACGAGCGGCGAAAGGCTCTGCTCAGCCCGGCCGAAGGGCAGCGATCACTCTGCACGCGCCTATCGCGGCTCTCGCCGCTTCTACGGATTAATCCAGACAAACGCTGCCATACGGCCCGTTATCAGTTCGCGGCGATGCGAAAAAAACAGATCGCGCTGATGGAACGTGCAGTATTCACCGCCGGAAACGTCGGTAACGCCGATCGCGCGCAATCGCTGCTTTGCAATCGAGTACATATCGCAAAGAAATTTGTCGCGCGTTTGTCTTAGTACAAAGTGTTGCGCCGCCATAGGATCATGTGCAATGAACGCGGCACGCACCTCCTCGCCCACTTCAAACGCCTTCGGGCCAATGCACGGCCCCATCCATGCGACCAGCTGCTCCGGCGCGATGCGTAACCCAGCCACCGTGCGCTCAAGGACGCCACCTGACAGCCCACGCCAGCCGCCATGCGCTGCACCCACTGCCGATCCATCGCGCGACGTAAACAGCACCGGCATGCAATCGGCCACTTTCACCGCGCACACGAATCCCGGCGTGTGGCTGACGACCGCGTCACCCTTGATTTCGGTGGTACCCAGCGGCATGTTTGCAGGCAGCGACTCGGCGTGATGGACGTCGATGCCATGCACTTGATGCACCCAGCGGAAGTCCGCTTCAGCCACGCCCAGCGCGGCGGCTGCGAGGCGTTCGTTTTGTGTGACCGACGCACGATCATCAGCCGTCGCGTAACCGAGATTGAGCGAATCGTACGGCGCAACGCTCACGCCGCCGAGGCGCGTGGTCATCGCGGCACGGACACCCTTCGGCGCAGACCAATTCGGATGGATCATTTTCATAGCGTTGGAGCAATCAGCGCGGACGCGTCGCCTCCAGATGTTGGAGCGACCCTGGTGTCGCCAAGTGATCTTTCGCGCCCAGGGGCGCGGCTACAAGGCCGCAACAAGGCTACTCGCGCACGTAAATAACCTCAATGCCGTCCTCTTCAAAATCGTCATCAAAGTCGTCCACCTCGGGCAGATTGTCCCTCTGTGCACGCAGCGCTTTCAGCAGATACTTCATGTCATTGGCAAGCGGTGCCACAAAGCGCATCGTCTTGCCGGTGGCAGGGTGAACCAGCGTCAGGCGCCATGCATGCAGCGCCTGCCGGTCGAACATCACGTCCCCCCGCTTGCCGTACGTTTTGTCGCCTACGACAGGGCGTAAACCGCTCGCCATATGTACGCGAATTTGATGGGTGCGTCCCGTCTCCAACTTGCATTCCACCAACGTGTAATGACGTCCCAACAGCGCCGGTCCGCCAAACGCTTCGCGAGGCTTGTAATGCGTGACCGCAGGCTTGCCACCGATCACCACGATGGCCATCTTGGTGCGGTCTTTGCCGTGCCGACCGATTGAGCCTTCAACCGTGCCCGATTTTTTGATTTCTCCGTGAACCAACGCCAGATATTCACGCCCCGCTTTGCGCGACTGCAATTGCCGTACGAGGTGGGTTTGTGCCTGCGGCGTTTTGGCGATCATCATCACGCCGCTGGTGTCTTTGTCGAGCCGATGCACGATGCCGGCGCGCGCCACATTGGCCAACGACGGCGCATGGTGCAACAACGCGTTGAGTAAGGTGCCGTCGCGATTGCCTGCGCCGGGATGAACGACCAAGCCCGGTGGCTTGTTGATGACCAGCAAATGCTCGTCCTCGAACACGATGTCAATCGGGATGTCCTCGGCTTCGGCCTCAATCTCGCGCTTGGCTTCGGGCAAGGTGGCTACCAGGGCTTCGCCTCCTTCGAGCTTTGATTTACCCGCGCGCACTTCGCCATCCACCAGCACGTGGCCCGCGTCGAGCCACGCCTTAAGCCGAGCCCGAGAATGCTCGGGAAACAATTGCGCCAATGCTCCGTCTAGGCGCATGCCAGCCATCGCGTACGGCACAACGATGGGGGCCGTCACCGATTCAGTCATTGCGTGGCCCAATGGGTGTGGCACCTATAATCAGGCCCATATAAACGTTCGGTCCATGTGACTTTCTGGGATTGCCATGCGCTTAACAGCTAAGCTTCAAAAAATTGTTTTCATTATTGCAAGCAGCGTCTTGCTGACGGCTTTGTCTGGCTGTAGCTCATTCAGTGGCATGTTTGCCAAGACCGATGAACCACAAAAGATGACAGTCGAAGCATTGTATAAGCGCGCCAAAGAGGCATTGAACTCGGGTAGCTATGCCGAGGCCATCAAGCTCTACGAAACGCTGGAATCGCGTTTCCCGTATGGTGTGCAGTCGCAACAGGCAATCATCGACACCGCCTACGCGCAGTACAAGCTCGGCGAGCGTGCGCAGGCGATTTCGGCGGCAGATCGGTTCATCAAGCTTTATCCAAACCACGAAAATGTGGACTATGCGTACTACGTGAGGGGGCTTGCCAACTTCATCGAAGACTTGGGCCTGCTTTCGTTTATCGCCACGCAAGACCTGTCGGAGCGCGACCAAAAGTCTGCTCGCGAGGCGTACAACACGTTCAAAACACTGGTGGAGAAGTTCCCGCAAAGCCGCTACACCGCCGACTCCCGCCTGCGTCTGCGCTATCTGGTCAATGCGTTGTCGAAAAACGAATCGCACATCGCTCGGTACTACTACAACCGGGGTGCGTACCAAGCGGCCATCAATCGGGCTCAGGCTTGTTTGACTAATTTCCCGAACACCCCGGCGAACGAAGAAGCGCTGCAAGTGATCGTGCTCAGCTACCGCGCCATGGGCAACGCCCAGCTCGCCGCAGACGCCGAGCGCATCTACCAAGCCACGTTCAAAACCGCTGCCGTGCAGACTAGCTCCGCGTGGTGGAAGTTTTGGTAGACACGACTCGGGTTGCTCCCTAAGCTGGCCGAGGTGACGAAGGTGACAACAGTGACGAAATTGACCGAGTAACCGTCACTCTGTCACCTTTGTCACATAAGTCACTTCGCGCCGCAGCATCCATTTTCTGGTCGCAAAATGTCATCATTGCACTGGTGAGTGACTAAAACGCCACCGTGCCATGATGTTGCGTCGCGACGGTCGGATCGACGTGAATCTTGAAGCCCAGTTGCCGCAAGCGATGGCAGGCCCAAAAATCTTCCGACAGATATTCGCCATCCACGACGCCGACGCCGAACACGTCGTAATGGATGTCAGCATCAAAATCGCCGCGCTGGGTGCGCGGTGAGCGGCCATAAACGCCCCCGCGCCGCATGGCATCGTCAACCAGCGCCACCACTGCCGTGCGCGACAACATAAATACGGCGGTGCCGATGCGATCACACAGCATTAGCTCGCCCGCCTCGCCCACGCAAAGACCTACGTTCCACATGCGGGTGCCGTCGGGATTGCGGCCCTTTAAGGCCACCGGCGCGCCAATTACATCCACCTGCGCGTTCACCAACCGCGCAAGGCTTGCCGCCGACATGCGCACATCGCCATCTAAAAACAACAAGTGGGTGAACTGTGGACGCGCGTAAAAAGCGGCGAGGATGGTGTTTCGAGCGCGGGTGATAAGGCTTTCGTTGCCGATGGTCACCAGCGTAAATGGAATGCCCGCGCTGGCAAAGGTGAGCATGCTGGAGACGTAATCCACATGCACCATGCCGCCGTAGGCAGGCGTGCCAATCATAATGTGGGGCGCGGGTTGCGGTGCGGGAATGCTCATGGCAAAGGCCGATATTTATTGAGGTTGCCGTGCACTTGCCGACCAATTTCGTAAAGCCGCGAGAGCTCGTCGTCCGAGTAGTCGCGGTAGCGCTGTAACAGTCGCAGGTTGGTGGCGTAATCGGAATGCGGTGGCGCGCCACCCGCAACCGGCGCGGTTCGCTCGTGATGGAGATGAATGGCCGGTCGGCTGTCAAATTGCATCGCGCTTGCACGGGCGCGTTGCAGCTTGAACGACATGGCGTCGTCCTCGCCACCCCAGCCTAAAAATCGTTCATCCCACAGGCCGAGTTCGAGCAGGGCAAGCCTACGAATGAAAAAGTTGCCGCCGCAAAACACCACATGCTCCTGTTGCGCGTCACGCCCGATCGCTTCGCTGGCATCGGGCAGATAGTCGTGATTGCCCGCATGCACCAATGCTGATTGAGGTGCGGTCAAGTCGATGACGCGTTGATGGCAATTCACCGCCAACACCCGCTCACGACAGGCGTTGAGCGAGGCGATCACGTCGCCGCACATCACGTCTGCATCGCCAAAGCCGATCACATCGGTGTTAGCGCAGCGCGCGCCCACGTTGAGCCCCCAGCTTTTGTTGAACGGCCCGGGGTTGTAGGCAAACTGGTAATTCACGCCGTGCAGATGCGGCGACAGCTCAGCAACGTTTAACGTCGGCGTGCGATCCTGCTCCACCAATACCACGGCGAGTTCAGGAAAACGCTTGAGCCAAGCAAGCACCGCGAGTAGATTATTCAAGCGATGATTTTGGGCTGCGTGCGGCGCGGAGCGCTCTGCACGATAGGTCAAAATGTAGCAAGCGGAAGGTGCGATTGTTGCCATTTTTTAGAGTCGAGCTTGTCTAATGGGTACTTCTAAAAGTTCATTTTTCGGGATGAAATGCAAGGCGCACGGCGCGGAGCAACCTTCATTACCGCCCAAGTACATGAGGATTGCGAGCACCGTACAACGTCGCAATTCGCCCAAACAATGAATTTGTAGGAGTGCCCAAATGATTTCGTGTGTAACGATTACCCAGCCGGGCCGCGCCCGCTTGCTTGCCGAAGCGGTGGCGGATTTTAACGCGCAGACTTTTGCTGATCGGGAGCTACTGATTGTGCATGATGGAGATGCTGCGTTCGATGCCGAAATAGCGGCCATCGTGACACCGCATGGGTCAAGTTCGACGGCACCTATTCGTGTCATCAAAGCCACCCGAGCGCCGCGACCCACGCTGGGCGAGCTTCGCAATATCGCCACCCGCGACGCCGCAGGCGACTGGATTTGCCAGTGGGATGATGATGATCGTTTTCATCCCGAGCGGCTCGCTGTGCAATGGCAAGCCGTGCTGTCACAAGGCGCGGCGTTTTGTTTTTTGGTGGATCAACTGCATTGGTTTGAGGGCACCAGCGAGCTGTTTTGGGAGGATTGGCAGGACGAAACTTATCCGCTGAACTTTGTGCAAGGCAGCGTGCTGGCCCGCCGCAACCTGCTGCCCAGCTATCCCGGCATCGTCCGTGGCGAGGACACGCCGGTATGCTGGCAGATCGTGCGCGGAGCGGAAAACGGCGACTACAAAATTGCCCGCCTGCGCGGCGCAGGCTGGAGCTATCTGTACCGGCATCACGGCAAAAACGCTTGGGATGAGCCGCACCACCGCGCCATTAGCACCGCACGCGCCATGAGCCCCGCACGGCTGCAAGGCCGGCTACATCTGCTGCAAGCGCGACTGGCCGAATATCAGCCGGCGTTACCCGCGCTGAACATGCAGGTGGGCAGCATGGTGGCTGGGTTTAAGGGGCGCGGGTGAGTGGCGTTATCCTGCTGGGCGGAGGTAGCACTCGAAGGTTCGGCTCCCTCTCCCCAACCCTCCGCCCGAGGGGAGGGGGCAAAACCGCGCCTTCACGGACAAACGCGGTAGCCCCATGACCCGCTGGGTGCTCGCGTGGGAGATGGGCCATGGTCTGGGCCATTTGGCGGGCCTGATGGCGGTCGCGCGACAGGCGCTGTTGCACGGTATTGAGCCGGTGATCGTGGCCAGCGCCGCGCTGCCTGAGCGCATCACATTGCCACCGGGCACCCGCTTTTTGCTGGCCCCTGCCTGGTCACCGGGGGCCCAGCCCTTGCCCGGCACCAGCAGCATGACCGAGCTCTTGTTTGAGCAGGGTTTTGGCCAAGCGCAACTGCTGGCTGCTCGGGTGCGCTACTGGCGAGACCTCATCGAAATGGTCGCGCCGAGCGCGCTGATTGCCGACCATGCGCCCGCAGCACTATTGACTGCGCATGCGCTGGGCATTCCGGTGGTGCAATTGGGCACCGGGTTTGCCGTTCCGCCGACCGATGGCGTCAGCGCGTTGCCCTCGTTTCGCGATTGGGAGCCACCGAACGGTGTCCGCATGGCGCAGGCAGAATCGGTGGTGACACTTGCGCTCGCAGAGGCCTCGGCCCTCACCGGGCTTCCGTTGGCTGCGAGTGTGGCAGCACTCTACAACGCGCCCGCCGTGATTCGATCAGTGCCGCTTCTCGACCACTATCCGCCCAAGCTGCGGCGCGAAACGCCCGCCTACTGCGGGCCGCTCGAACTGGCCTCGTCTGCGAACGACACGTCGATCCCCGCTTGGCCGGGTGCCGCAAGCCCGCAACACCCTCGAATCCTCGCTTACTTAAAAGCGGCGCACCCGCTCACCCTGCCGCTGCTGAATGCGCTCGCGCAGCAGCGCACCTCAGTGCTGGTGTATGTGGAGGGCGCGCAAGGCATTGGCAATCCGCACGCACACATTCACATTCAAAGCACTCCGCTGCCGTTCAAAGCGTTGTTGCACGGCACGCGCACGCAGCCCGGAGCGACGCTCGCGATTCATCAAGGTGGGATCGGTGCCAGCTCGCAAGCGCTACTCGCCGGCGTGCCGCAACTGCTGTTGCCGGACATGGCCGAGGCCTTCATTACCGCAAGAACGTTGGTACGCGAGGGCGTGGCCGAGCTGCTGCGGCCCGAGGCGTCGCGCGAAACGGTGCAGGCAACCCTCGCGCAGATGATCGACGGCGACCGCTACCGGGCCCGCGCCATCGAAGTCGCCGCCGACAACGCCGCATTCGCGGGGGACAACGAGGCAATGCTCTGGCAGCAGCTCAGCGGACTGCTTGCCAATGCAGAGTAAAGCCTCGCACGCCGCGAAAGGTCGGCAAGGTCAGCCTTTCGCGGCTTGCGCCACTCCAACAATCCATGAGGGCGTACAGCTTTTTTCTGAAACGCTTGCTTTACTTGGGCAAAGTGCATTATTTAGCCATAATCAACAAGTATTGAAAACAGCTATTTGCCCAAGTAAAGTAAGGCTTCACGTCATAAGCTGTTGCCAATCCGCAAGTATCGGCAACAGCGCACGGTCGGCACAGAATCGCTCGCCTGCGGCGCGGCTTTCCGCCGATTTTTGTCGCCATTCGGCAGCGCTCCAGTCGAGCGTTGCCAAAAGTTTGGCGGCGGCTTCGTCCTCGTCGGCGTACGCGCTACCGGCAACATCGACCATCGCCTTCAGTCGTGGCTGGTTCCTTACCAATGTGTAGCAACCGTTCACCAACGCCTCGGCAATCGACACCGGCATCGCGGCTGTTTTATGTGGCAAAACGGTGTGCAGATAAATGCCCGCCCGCGCAAACCACTGCGCCATGTTGTGTGGCGACTCGTTCCACACAATGCGCAAGTTCAGCGGTGGAGAATGCCCCAACGCCTTGTCCAACGCGGGGCGCGTTTCGAGTGCGTCTTGATGCTTACTCTCACCGATGCACAGCACAAATTCCAACTGCGGACAACGTCGCGCGAGCCGCACCATCAACGTCTGATCGCGCGGATTTTCGCTGGCTGCGCGCAGCACTAAGCGCCGTTTTTTTTCGACAGCAGCAGCGTCAGGCCGAACCACCGCAATCGCCATTTCGTCAAATTTTGAGTGCGCAAAGTCAAAGTGCAGCCCGTCTCCCGGATAGCCATAAATGCGCTTGACCGCCGGATGCGCGGCATAGGCGTGCAGCCGCTCGGCACTGGTGTCGGTGTGTACGCGCACCGTGAGCGGCTTGCAGTAGCGCCCCAAAAAATCGAGCACATTGGCCTCCCACAACATCCAGTGCAGGTGAATCACGTCGGGCCTGAAATCGGCGACGATGGGATCAAGCGGCACCCCGACGGCGACACCGACGTCAGCGCGCAGCGGCCCCGGCGCTGGTGCCACGGTTTGCGACCAGACAAACACCGCCACACCAAGGTTGCGCAGATGAACCACCTCCGCCTCAATGTAGCTCTCGGTGATTTGCGGATAGTTGAAGGTGACGATCAGGACGCGCATGTGGCTACCCTGGTGCCGAGAAATTAGGGTGGGCAGCCTCTGCCAACCGTCGCTTCAGCACGAGCGATCGTTCTGGTGGACACGGGGTGCCCACCTTACCCAGATCAACCACTGACAGTGCCAAAATCGGCAAACCGCAACCAGTCCTCAAGCATCGGAGCCACCGCTTGATCGGCGCAATATTTTTCGCCCTCAGCACGGCTGCGACGCTCGTGCGCGGCCCAGTCGGCCTCGCTCCACGTCTGCGTGTCGCGCACTTTTTGTACCACTTCATCAAGCGACGCGTACACCGCCCCAGCCGCACCAACCATGCTGGCCAGACGTGGTTGATTGCGCACCAGCGTGTAGCACCCCGCGCTCAGCGCCTGGCCAATGGACACCGGCATCGCTGCGGTCTTTTCGGCTGGAAACGTATGCACATAAATGCCCGCCTGCGCATACCAGCGGGCCATCTCACCCGGCGTGACATTCCACAACACCGACAGATTATTTGGCTTAAGTGCGGTGATCGCCGCGTTGATCTCGTCAACGGTGCTGTTCGCGCCCCTGTGCGCGTTATCGGCAAGACACATCACCACGCGATACTCCGGCAGTCGGTGCGCCAGCGCCACCATCATCGCTTGATCGCGTGGCGACAGGCTGGCGGCGCGAAGAATCAGGCGACGATCCCGCGCCACACTGAGGGCGGGCTGCCGCTCGATCACCACAGGCAGGGCGCTCAGTTTGTCGTGAACAAAATCAAAGCGCTCGCTATCACCCGGATAGATGTACACGCGCCGAACCGCCGGATGTGCGCAGTACATCTGCAATCGCTCACGGGTGGTGTCGGTATGCACCCGTGCCGTCATCGGCCTGCCAAAGCCAGCCAGCACGTCAAGCGCGTTTTGATTCCACATCAGCCAATGCAGATGAATGATGTCGGGCTGAAAGCGCGCCACAATCGGCGCAATCGGTTCACCCACCGCCATCTCCACGCCATCGGGCACCGGGCCGGGCGCCGGTGCGGGCTGACTCGACCACGCGAACACCTGCACGCCGCAGCCCAGCAAATGGCGAATCTCGGCATCAATGTAGCTCTCCGCGATGTGCGGATAGTTAAACGAGAGGTCGAGCACCCGAAGGCCCCGTGTGACGCATTTCATGACTGCGATTTTGGCAGGGTATCGCGGGGTTTCGTCGCAATTGAATGACAAAGAAGCGGTCGCACAGACCGCCCGATGCAAATCCACTGGTGTTTCCGGCGCAACATGGAAAGATTCGTACGCGTTAAAACAGCAGGGTAGCGGTTCATTTGGCGAATAAACGGTGCAATAATCTGTTGATAAATATTTCAAGAGCATCCTCGATGTCAATTCGCGCCCAATCCCCCTTAGCCCTGCAACCCACTGCCGCACGTCGCGCGCAGCAACCGCGCTCACTGAGGCTCAAGGCGTTGCCGTTGGCTTTGGTCACCGCATCGGGCCTGTCGTTGGGTCTGGTTGGCACTGCCGCACAAGCAGCCACTATCGTGGTCAACAACGGGGGTGATACCGCCAGCGCAAGCGTGTGCATCCTGCGCGATGCGATGCGTTTCATGCGAAACGGCAGCATTTCGGGCACCACTGGCTGCACCAACACCGGCGGCGCATTTGGCACCGCAGACACGATTACGTTTGGCAATGCAATCACTACCGTCAACCTTACTCAACCGTTTCCGCTCGTTTACGCCGTGTTCAATGCCACTCGTCCGCTACTGATCCAGGGCAAAGGCCAAGCTGGCATTACCATCACACGACCGTCAGCCAATGGTGGCCTCATCTCCCAATATGGCGGTGATTTGACGCTGGACGGTATCACGCTTACCGGCGGGCGAACGAACAATGGCGGGGCGCTAGACATAAACCTCGACGGCTTTAGCACCAAGCTCCAGCTTAAAAATTCGGTCATTACCGGCAATTCGGCTCTCACTGCTGGCGCGGGTATCCACGTAAGCCAATATTCCAACACCGTTGCCACCATCAGCATCACCAATTCGACCATTAGCAACAATACGGCCTACGGTGAAGCCATCATTGACGGAGCGGGAATCTATCTGGGTGGCGCGAGCACGCTTACCATGACCGGCTCAACGCTGTCGAATAATGGCGATAGTTCCGGCACGCGATGGGGCGGCGGCATATACGCTGGATTCAGGTCAACGGTCACGTTGATTAACAGCACCCTAAGCAACAACGTCTCGTTTTGCGAGGGCGCGGGTCTTTACGCTCAGAGCAATGGCCTCACTCAGGCACAGGTGACTCTGACCAGCAGCACCTTTGCGTTCAATGCAACTCAGGGCGAGTGCGGCAGCGGCGGCGGACTCTACCAATACGGAGGCAGCCTGACGCTTAACAACAGCATCATGGCAGGCAATACCCACAACGGTAACCCCGCAGATATCGGGGGCAGTAACTTTCAAACGCTAACCGTTAATGGCACCAACAATCTGGTGCAAAACGTGTCAGACGCAGTTATCTTCACGAACGCGCGGCTGACTAGCGACCCGCTACTCAGCCCACTCGCCAATAACGGCGGCCCGACCCTTACCCACGCACTACTTTCGGGCAGCCCAGCGATCAATGCAGGCGGCAGCACGACACTCACCACCGATCAACGCGGCGTGGGATTCCAGCGGGTGGTCGGCGCAGCTGTAGACATTGGCGCGTTTGAGTCCCCGATCAATGGTGCCTGCGGCAGCGCGAGCAGCACCACGCCGGTGCTCGTCACGCCCAGTCAAAACCTGTGCAGCGCGGGTACCGCCACCGCCGTGGCGGGTCCGCAGCCCTTCACTTGGGGCTGCAACGGCATCGGCGGCGGCAGCACCAGTACGTCGGCCACCGCCTGCTCGGTGCCAGTTCAGCAATGGACGGTAACCCCATTCGTTACCACCGGCCCGGCGAGCGGCAGCATCAACCCCAGCACGGTGCAAACGGTTAACCAGAACGCCAGCACTTCGTTCACACTCACCCCAGCCAGCGGCTTCGCGGCAGGCACGGCTACGGGTTGCAACGGCAACCTGGTGGGCGCAACCTACACCACCGGCCCGGTCATCGGCAACTGCAATGTGATCGCCTCATTTACGCTTACACCGATCAACGGTGCGTGCGGAACGGCCAGCAGCGCGACGCCTGTGTTGTCCGCGCCGACGACCAATTTTTGCAGCACAGGCACCGTGACCAATTTCGTTGGCGGCGCCATCGGTCCGTGGACATGGGGCTGCAATGGCAACGCCACAGGCACCAGCACGGCGGCAAACGCCTGCGCGGTCGCGGCGCGCGCGGGCCTGACGTTGCTCGGAAACAGTGTGGTCATTCCCGGCGGCGCACCCACACCGCTTCTGATAAACGGTACCGATTTCAGCTCGGTGATAGTGGGGCAAAGCACCACCCGAAGTTTCGTCATCAACAACAACGGATCGATTCCTCTGACGGTCAACAGCCTTTCGTTTGTAGGCCCGCATGCCAGCAACTTCGTGGTAACCAGCCCGACCGTGTTCCCGATCATCGTGCCCGCGGGGCAAAACCTCAACTTTACCGTGCGCTTCGCGCCGAGTGCGACTGGACTGCGCAGCGCCACGCTGGCAATCAGCGCGGACGACGGCGTTGCAATCGGCGCATCGCCGCAGCAGTTGAAAGCGCTGGTTGCCACAGGCTTTGCGGTGCAAGGGGTTGGCGTCGCCGCCGTCGTCGAGTCCATTCCAGTGCCCACGGTGGGCTTCTTTGGACTAATGACAGGGCTGCTGGCGTTGCTGGCCGCGGGCCTCGCCGCGCTGCGAGGCACCGGCGGAAAACGCGAACGTTAGGGCGCGTCGCAACCTGACTGCGAAGGTGACGCAGGTGACGGGCAATCGTCATCGCAGTGCGTCACCTCGTCACCTTCGGGTACTACACCCGACCTTTCTGCAGCAGCGGCTTTGCCAATTCAAAGTAGGTTGAGCCGCCGCGCGCCACGTTCTCGGCGGTAATGAGCCCTGCGTGAAATGTCGTGAAATCGACGCGCGACTCACTCCACCACAAGTGCGCCCAGAGATGAATGCTGTAGACGTTTCTCATGAACGGCGAGCTGGATTCATCATGCTCAAACAGGCGCTGCATGCCTTTTCTCGTCCACGGAAAAGCAAACAATCGGGCGGGCGGCAATACGCGAATCGGCGCTGCATTTTCGCGCCACAATTTAGCGGCCAGAGCGCAACTGTGATTACTCCACGAACCGTCGAACGCGTCTGCCATCCGGTCGCGCCACACGCGAACAAAAGCTGCGTTCGGCACGGCCAAAATCACCGCGTTGCATAACGAAGGAATGGCAACACCTGCGGAGTCAAGCACCGGCAGCTCTTCACCCATTACGCATTCATTACCGGCGCTGAACCAGTGTTCTGGATAGGGCTGCACAAAAAAACTGTCCATATCGGCGTAAACGCCGCCGTGCGCGAGCAGGATGTCGAGCCGTAAAAAATCGGACTCGTGCGCGTAGCTCAAGTTTTGTTGCAGCGTCACGTGTCCGTCGGCATGCGCCGAATAGCGCTCAGGCCGCCAATCGGCGGGCGTATCGCCCACTTTGTGCAGCGCAAGCTCCGGCAGAATTGCGTCCCACCATGGCCCCCACGGCAGATTGCGATAGTGCAGACAAATGCGCGCCGACGGATGTTGCCCGCGACACGATGCCAGACACAAAAAGTGCGCCAAGTGAAACGGTTCCGTTTGCGGTTTCAGCCCAAACACGAAGTGAAAAACGTGAGGAATCGACGCGTTCATTTCAATCCGCCTTGAACACGTTTGCCCACGCCGCCACGACCGACGGCTCGGCGAGCTGCATGTGCATTGACTCGGCGCATTCCGCAGCCGCGCGCCTAAAAACGTCCGGTTGCGTGAACACACGCTGCATGGCGCTGGCGGCATCCGCTGGCGAGCATTCTGCCCAGCGCTGTGACGGCCAAAACGACGGGCGCTCAGGTGGCCAAACCGGCACCGACGCCAGCGAGAACGGCAAATTACCGATGTAATCGTCGCCCAGAAAATCAAGCTGCCCACCCCATCCCGTCATCAACACCGGATTGCCTGCGCATGCGGCCTCACAGGCCCCCATGCCAAAGCCCTCGCCGCGTGTGAGCGAGACGAAACAGTCGCCCAGAACATGGAGGGCGTCGATGGTCTGACCGCCCACATCTGGCTCATCAATCAGCACAATTTTTGGCAGTGACGTGTCGCCGTCACGCCCCAGTCGCGCGAGCATCTGCCGCAAATAGTCGCGCACCCGTACCCGCTCAAAGTACGGCGCGTCACCCCAGCCGACGCTTCCAGTTTTCAGCAACAACACCACCTTATCGTTGGCATCAAAGGCCCGCACGAACGCTTCTATCAACGTACCCAAGCCTTTGCGCGGTTCAAATTGATTGATCGAATAAAAAACAAATTCGTCGGGTGCGATGTCGAGTTTGCATCGAACATCCCTGATTTCTTGCGCGCTGAACTCGTTGCTGCGATGCCGCCGCACATGCGGCACCACGTGCACCGCGCGGCGCAAATCGCGCGTAAACACCTCGGCATTAAAGCGCGACGGCACCACCACCCTGCGACACCCATCAAAGCAACGCAAACAGTGCACGGGCAGCGCGTCGGTTTCCCACGTGGTGTAGGCCACCCGCTCAAAATGCCCCGATTCAGCGCCAAGCGAATACACCAACGACAGGTGCTCCGGTATCACATGGGCGATGGTGAAACCGGTGGCACCAACGACTGGCACCGTTGCCGATTCTGCCGCCAATGCGGGAAGATCCGACAACGATTCATCCCCGTCGAGCCAGCCGCGCGCCGCTGCGAGCGCCTGCGGCCACGGCATCGCTATCAAGCCGTCATAGCCGACCCGTTTTAGCGGCGTCCAGCGGATGGGGTAGCCCGCATTACGCAGCGCCCGCACCGTGGCAATGCCTGACAAGCCATAGCCCGTGGGCTCAAAGTGGCTGAGGTAGTGGAGCGTGGGTAGGGGCATCGATAGCGGCTATCAAGTGAACGTTAAATCGATTTCAAGCGGAAATTCTAGGCATCTGTGCCAGTTGGTTCTTTAACAACATTGGGCTGAAATGACTATTATCATTGGGCTGACGTATCGTTAAATGGAAAGTCGACTTAGCGAATTTACCGCTTATAAACCTAATAGATATAAACGTTTCGGATAAAAGTTGGAGTTGTAAAGTTTCGCGCGAAGGCGTTTCTTTAGATATTTTGATGCCCGACAAAAAACGCGGCTACATCGCCCCGGTCTCGGGTGAACGGCATCGGCGGCAAGCTCGCTCGCAGAATTTTTCCGTAGCCTTTGGTCACCAGTCGGTCATCGCAAATCGCGAGTACGCCGCGATCGGTTTCTGAGCGAATCAGCCGACCCGCACCTTGCTTGAGCGACATCGCGGCTTGTGGTACCTGCCAGTCCATAAACGGGCTGCCGCCGCCTTCTTCCAAATGCTTCATACGTGCGGCCAAAACTGGATCGTCGGGGGAGGCAAACGGCAGCTTGTCGATGACCACCAGCGAGAGCGCGTCCCCGGCCACGTCCACGCCTTCCCAAAAGCTCTGCGAGCCAATCAGCACCGCGTTTCCGAGTGAGCGGAAGCGGCGCAGCAGTTCACCCTTTGGTGCGTCGTTTTGGGTGAGTACCGGGAAGTCTAGATTGCGATCTTTGAGCAGTTGCGGGAACACCTCCGCGCACTGCCGCAGCGCGCGCAAACTGGTGAACAGCAAGAAGGCGCGACCGCCGGAAATGGTGACCAGTTCCAGCGCTTCGGCGATCACCGATTGGGTGTGTTCCGGCGAGTTCGGTGGCGGCAGATTGCGTGGCACATAAATGCGCCCGGCGTTGGCGTAATCGAATGGGCTCGCCCAACTTTGCGACTTCGCCGCCTCCAGCCCCAACTGCCGTGTGAACAACGAAAAATCGCCGCCCGCCGACAGCGTGGCGCTGGTGAAAATCCAGCTTCGGGCGCTGGCCTCGGTCTGCTTTTTAAAGATTTCTGCGACCGATAACGGCGTGGCGTGTAGTTGCCAACCGTTGGCGGATACGTCAGCCCAGCGAATCAAATCGGCCCGCGCTTCATCGCGCCAATCGGACAAGCGGCCCGCGATGGCATTGGCTCGGGCGAGCAGGCGGGACATGTCTTCGGAACGATCCTCAAACTTCTCAATTTGGTCGGCGAGGTTGCTCGTTTCTTGCACCAATTTATCGAGCGCATCGACAAATTCGCGACGACTCAGCGCGTCTTGCCGCAAATATTTTCCGCCACTGTGATCGAAGAAAGTTGGATAGGAAATTGAGGCGGCTTCAGCACGATGGATGGTAGTT